>Ga0222714_10004031_pt1 | contig 14610 bp, 9 predicted proteins | sample C33_3DmetaG_FD_165048 | JGI IMG/M metagenome (GOLD analysis project Ga0222714, IMG submission 165048) | Estuarine water microbial communities from San Francisco Bay, California, United States - C33_3D | ecosystem: Environmental > Aquatic > Marine > Unclassified | place: USA: California... | reverse complement strand
TCAGTCATCTGTCATCGACCCAGCCCTCTTCCCTTCAATTCAGCCCTCTATTCAGTCCTCAACGCAGTCCTCCATTCAGCCCTCTGTTTTTAGCTTTCCCCTCCTTGCCTCAGGGCCTCCGGCACTCTAGTCCTCGGCCCACCCCCCATGCGCCTCCTCCGCCATCTTTACGTGCAGGTCCTGATCGGCATCATCTTGGGCGGAGTCATCGGCTACGTGTGGCCGCAGTTCGGCGCGGAGCTGAAACCGCTCGGCGATGCGTTCGTGAGCCTGATCAAGATGCTCATCGGGCCGATCATCTTCACGACCGTCGTGGTCGGGCTGGCGGGCATGGGCGATTTGAAGAAAGCCGGCAAAGTGGGTCTCCGGGCCTTCGTCTACTTCGAAGTCGTCACCACGCTGGCGTTGGTCATCGGACTCGTCGTCGCGAACCTCTTCACGCCTGGCGCGGGCTATCACGCGGATCCGGCCACCTTGGACGCCAAGGCAACGGCGGGATACGCCCAGGCCGCCCAGAACCTGGGCTGGGTCGACACGCTCCTCCACATCATCCCCAAGAGTTTCGTGAGCGCCTTCGCCGAAGGCGACGTCCTGCAGGTGCTGCTGCTCGCCCTGCTCTTCGGCTTCGCCTTGGGGCGGATCGGCGACCATGGCCGGCCCGTCATCAATCTCCTACATGAAGTCGCCCGGGTCTTCTTCGGCATGGTCGGCTTCATCTGCAAACTCGCGCCGCTGGCCGCGGCGGGCGCCATGGCCTTCACCATCGGCAAATACGGCATCGGCACCCTCGTGAACCTCGGGCAACTGATGCTGTGCGTCTACCTCACCTGCGGGCTCTTCATCTTCGTCGTCCTCGGAGCGATCATGCGGCTCAGCGGCTTCAGCCTCATCCGGACGCTCCGCTACGTGAAGGAAGAGCTCCTGATCGTCGCCGGCACCTCTTCGTCGGAGACCGCCCTGCCCGGCCTCATGGACAAGATGGAGAAAGCCGGCTGCGCGCGGCCCGTCGTCGGCATCGTCGTTCCCGCCGGCTATTCGTTCAACCTGGACGGCACGTGCATCTATCTGACCATGGCGGCGCTGTTCATCGCCCAGGCCACGGACACCCCCATGACGCTCGGGCAGCAGCTCAGCCTCCTAGCGGTGCTTTTGCTCACCTCCAAGGGCGCGGCCGGCGTGACCGGCAGCGGCTTCATCACCCTCGCCGCCACGCTGGCCACCACCGGGTCGATCCCCGTCGCCGGCATCGCGCTCATCATCGGCGTGGACCGGTTCATGTCCGAGGCCCGCGCCATCACCAATTTCATCGGCAACACCGTCGCCACGCTCGTGATCGCGAAATGGTGCGGGGAGTATGATGCGGAAAAAGGCGAAGCGTGCGTAGCGCGCAAGGGCTAGAGCTAGGGCCAGGGCCGGGGCTGGGAAGAAACCGTGCAAAGGTGCAAATCGGCCTGCGGCCTGTGCAAAGGTGCAAAAGTGAGAGACAGAGTTACATTCAGGTCTCGGGTCTCAGCTGATCGGGTATCAGGTGCGGGTGATAATGTGCAAAGGTGCAAATGCGGCGTGGCCGCGTGCAAAGGTGTAAAGGTGAGAGACATCCAAACAGGCCCGAACCTGAACCTGATGCCGAATACCCCAACCCGGGACCTGATGACTGAGACCAGGGACCCGAGAACGGAAAGCTGCAACTGCCCTAGCCCGAGCGAAGCAGACGGGGTAAGACACGTTCAGCATTCCGAACGAAATCAGACCCGCTGCCTTCCGACACCGATTTGTCACATTATAAACAGGATAGGTGTTGAAATCTTTGGGAGAAAGTAAGGTTCTCTACGTACCCCCTTTCATGAGCTTACTTTCCATGGTCCTTCGTCGGCCGGTCACCTTGGTCGTCGGTGTCCTCGCCCTCGTCCTGTCCGCGGTCTTCGGCCTCAACCGCATGGCCAAGGACGTCTTCCCGCCCCTGAACGTCCCGACGATCTACGTCGCCCAGCCCTACGGCGGCATGGACGCCGCGAAAATGGAAGGCTTCCTCACCTTCTTTTACGAATACCACTTCCTCTACATCACCGGCATCGAGCACGTCGAATCGAAGAACATCCAGGGCGCGGCGGTGATGAAGCTCCAGTTCCACCCCGGGACGGACATGTCGCAGGCCATGAGCGAGACCATCGCCCAGGTGAACCGCTCGCGGTCGATGATGCCGCCCGGCACCGTGCCCCCGTTCGTCATGCGTTTCGACGCCGGCAGCGTGCCCATCGGCCAGCTCGTCTTCGCGAGCGAGACCCGTTCCGTCGCGCAGCTGCAGGACGCCGCGCTGAACACCGTCCGTCCGCTCTTCGCCACCCTGCCCGGCGTCTCGGCCCCGCCGCCCTTCGGCGGCAGCGCCCGCACGATCCTCATCAACCTGAACCCCGACCGTTTGCGCAGCACCGGCGTCACCCCCGAGGAAGTCGCGGCCGCCTTGGCCGGAGCCAACGCGATCGTGCCCGCGGGCAACCTCGTGCTCGGCGACCAGAACCTCCTCGTCCCGATCAACGCGACGGTCAGGACCATCAAGGACCTGGAGAACGTCCCCGTCCGGCCTGGCCAGAACCCCGCCGTGCTCATCCGGGACCTCGCGCAGGTCGTCGACGGCGCCGATGCCGTGACCAGCTACGCCCTCGTGAACGGACGTCGCACCGTCTACATCCCCGTCACCAAGCGCGCGGACGCCTCCACGCTCACCGTCGCCAGCCTCGTCAAAGCCAACCTTCCCGTCTTCCAGAACGCCGTGCCGGCGGACATCAAGGTCGGCTACGAGATGGACCAGAGCCCGATCGTCGAGCGCGCGATCGCGGACCTCTTCCTCGAGGCCGTGCTGGGCGCCGTGCTCACCGGCCTGATGGTGTACCTCTTCCTGCGGGACGCCCGCAGCACGCTGGTCGTGGTCGTCAACATCCCCCTCGCCCTTCTCATCGCCGTGCTCGGCCTCTGGCTCTGCGGGCAGACCATCAACCTGATGACCTTGGGCGGCCTCGCGCTGGCCGTCGGCATCCTCGTGGACGAAGCCACCGTGGCCATCGAAGCCATCCAGCAGGAACGAGAGAAAGGCCTGCCTGTCGCACGCGCCGTGCGGACCGCGATCACCGCGACCGCCGGCCCGCGCTTCCTCGCCATGGCGTGCGTGGTGGCCGTCTTCCTCCCCTCCCTCTTCATGGAAGGCCCTGCGCAGGCGCTCTTCCTGCCGCTCTCGCTCGCCGTCGGCTTCAGCATGTTCGCCTCCTACGCGCTGTCGTCCACCTTGCTCCCGATCCTGGCGGTCTGGCTGCTCAAGGACGAAGGCGCGCACGCCCCGGGCTTCTTCGCCGGCGTCAAGGCCCGCTATGAGGCCATCCTGCGCGGCGTCCTCGCCCGGGGGGCCCTCATCGCCGTCGCCGCCGTGGCGCTGGCCGGACTCTTCATCTTCGGCGTCGGCCCGAAACTCGGCCGCGAGATCTTCCCGCCTGCCAATAACGGCCAGCTCCAGGTCCGCCTGCGGGCTCCGGCCGGGACCAAGCTCGAGCGCACGGAGCAGATCGCCTTGCGCGTGCTCGAAGTCATCCGCGAGGAAGTCGGCGACGGCAACATCGGCACCACGCTCGGCCTGGTCGGGGTGCATGCGCCGAACTACCCCGTCAACCTCGTCCACGCCTGGAACAGCGGCACCGACGAGGCGACCTTGCAGGTCCAGCTCAAGGAAGGAGCCAAGGTCGACCTCGAAGCAGCGAAGGAAAGCCTGCGCCGGCGGCTCGCCGCGGCCCTGCCGGACGTCCGCCTCTCCTTCGAACCCGCGGACATCGTCAGCCGCGTCATGAGTTTCGGCGCGCCGACCCCGATCGAGATCGCCGTCAGCGGCCCTTCGCTGGCGGACAACCGCGCGCATGCGGAGGCCATCCGCGCCCAGCTGGCCAAGATCCCCGAGCTGCGCGACCTCCAGTTCGCGCAGACCATCGACACCCCTTCGCTCGAAGTGAACATCGACCGCGAGAAAGCCGGACTCATGGGCGTGCGGCTCGCCGACGCCGCGCGCTCCGTCGTGGAGGCCGCCGGCTCGAGCCGCTTCATCCTCGCCAACTACTGGGCCGACCCCAAGACCGGCGTCGCCCTGCAGGTGCAGGTCCAGGTGCCGCCCGCGCAGACCAAGAGCGCCGAGGACCTCCGCAACCTTCCCGTCGGGTCGACCGGCCAGCAGCCCGTGCTGCTGCGCTCGATCGCCACGCTCAAGGAAAGCACCACCGTCGCCCAGTTCGACCGTTACAACATGCAGCGCCTCGCGACCCTCACCGCGAACTACGCCGGCACGGACCTCGGCCACCTCTCGGCGCGGATCGACGAAGCCATCGCCGCCGCCGGCAAGCCGCCCGCCAAGGTCAAGGTCGACCAGCGCGGCCAGGTCCCCCCGCTGCGCGAACTCCTCAACGGCCTAGGAGCCGGCCTCGGCATCGCGCTCGTCATCGTCACCCTCCTGCTCGCGGCCAACTTCCAGAGCATCCGCCTGGCCGGCATCGTGCTGGTCTCGCTCAGCGTCGTGATCGCCGGCGTCATCGCCGGGCTGCTGGCCACCGGCTCGACGTTGAACATCGAAAGCTTCATCGGCGCCATCATGGCCGTCGGCGTCGCCGTCGCGAATTCCATCCTCCTGCTCACCGCGGCCGAGGAAGCCCGACGCGGCGGAGCCACCGCGGAAGCGGCCGCCTTCCAAGCCGGCTCCACGCGCCTCCGCGCGATCCTGATGACCTCGCTCGCCATGCTCGCCGGCATGATCCCCATGGCCCTCGGTTGGTCCGAAGCGGGCAGCCAGACCGCTCCGCTCGGCCGCGCGGTCATGGGCGGTCTCATCTTCGGCACCTTCGCCACGCTCACCGTCGTCCCCGCCGCCTATGCCTGGCTCATGGGCTCCGTCGGCCGCGCCTCCCTTTCCGTCGACCCTGACGATCCCCACAGCCCCCATTACCACAAAGACCATGCCGTCTCCTAAGCTCCTCGCGCTCTTCCTGAGCGCCCTCTCCCTGCAGGCCGCCGACCTCACCGTCACGCGGCTCAAGACCGGGGACATCACCCGCTCCGTGCAGTTGCTCGGCGAAGTCCGCCCGCGCCAGCAGGTGGCCCTCTACGCCAAGGTCGGCGGCTACGTGAAGGCCCTGCGCGTCGACATCGGCGACCGCGTCGAAGCCGGCGCCGTGCTGGCCGAACTCGAAGTCCCGGAGCTCGTCGCCGACGAAGCCCGGACGCGGGCCGAACTCGCAATCGCGGAGCTGGAAGCCAAGCGCGCGCAGGAAGCCTACAAACAAGCCCCTGACCTCGTGCCTCGCCAGCAGGTGGACGCCGCCGTGGCCAAGCTCGCCATCGCCAAGGCCCAGCAGGAGCGCAACGCCACCTTGCTCGGCTTCGCGCAGATCCGCGCGCCTTTCGCCGGCGTCGTAAGCCGCCGCTCGGTCGACCTCGGCGCGTTCGTCCCCGCCGCGACCGGCGGTGGCGCGGGCCAGGCGGCGCTCTTCGTCCTGACCGACCTCGCCAGCGTGCGCGTGCAGGCCGCCCTGCCGGAAGTCGAAGCCGGCCTCGCGGCCCCCGGCCAGGCCGTCAGCATCCTCGCCGAAGCCGCGGGCGCGAAGCCCTTCGAAGGCAAGCTCACCCGCACCGCCGGCGTGCTCGACAATCCGAGCAAGACCATGCTCATCGAGACCGAGCTCGCCAACCCGACCGGCGCGCTCAAGCCCGGCATGTATGCCAACGTCAAGCTCGGCATCGAGACGCATCGCGGCACGAAGCTCCTGCCCCTCACCGCCGTCGTCATGGAGAAGACCGTCGCCACCGCCTACGTGCATGAGGCCGGCAAGGCCCGTCGCCGCGTCCTCAAGGCCGGCTTCAACGACGGCGTGAACCTCGAGGTCCTCGACGGGGTCAAGCCGGACGAAGACGTGCTCGTGGTCGGCGCCACGCCCCTCACCGACGGCCAGGCCGTCACCCTCGCCAAGTGATGCGCCTCGCCCTCCTCCTTGCCCTCGGCCTTGCCGCGGGCCCGCTCGCCGGCCAGGAAGCCGTGCGGAGCGAACCCATCGACCTCCCGACCACCTTGCGTCTGGCAGGAGCGCAATCCTTGGACGTCCAGCTGGCGGAAGCCCGTTGGCGGGAAGCGCAGGCCAGCGCGGACAGCACCGTCTGGGCCCTCTTCCCGACGATCTCGCCCGGCGTCGGTTATCGCAAGCATTCCGGCCAGCTGCAGGACATCGTCGGCCAGGTGAGCGACATCACCAAGGAATCCGTCAGCGCCGGCGCCACGCTCGGCGTCTCGCTGGAACTCGGCGAAGCCGTGTATCGTCGCCTCGCGGCGAAGCAGGTCGCGCTCGCGGCCGGCCATCAGTTCGAAGCCCAGCGCCGGCAGACCGTGCTCGCCGCCGCCGCGGCGTATTTCGACCTCAGCCGTTCGCATCAGACCGTCGCCCTGCTCGAGGACGCCGTGAAGACCGCCCGCGAATACCATGGGCAGCTCACCAAGGGCGTGAAGGCCGGCGTCACCTTCAAGGGCGACGAACTCCGCGCCGCCAGCCAGGTCCACCGGCTGGAGCTGCGGCTGCGTCAGGCGCTGGACCAGCGGCGCGGCGACGCCGCCCGCCTCGCGCAGACGCTGCGTCTCGACATCGCCGAAAGCCTGAGGCCGGCGGACGACCGCCCGCTCGCGCTGACGCTCGTCAAGACCGACGCCAAACTCGACGACCAGGTCCGCCTCGCGGTCTCGCGTCGCCCGGAACTGCAGGCCGCCGGAGCCCTGCAGGAAGCCGCGACCCAGCAAGGCAAAGCCGCCGACTACGCCCCGCTCTACCCGACGCTCGGCGCGCAGGTCTTCGCCGGCGGACTCGGCGGCAGCGCCAGTTCGGCCCGCCGGGATTTCGACAACAGCACGGACACCTTCGTCACCCTTTCCTGGAAGATCGGCGCCGGCGGACTGTTCGACAGCTCTCGGTCGGACGGCGCCAAGGCGCGACTCAAGCAGACCCAGCTCGGCGAAGCGCGGGCGCGCGATGAGATCGTCCGTCAGGTCGTCGAAGCTCAGGCCAGCACCCATTACCTCGCGCAGCAGCTCAAGATCGCCGAGGAAGGCGTCAAGACCGCCGAAGCCGGCTACAAGCTCGCGCTCGGACGCAAGGAACTCGCCGTCGGCGTGGTGCTCGAGACGCTGCAGTCCCAGCAGGACCTCATCCAGGCCCGCCTCGATTACGCGCTCACCGTCGGCGAATGGAACAAAGCGCAGTATCGGTTGAAGTTTGCGGTGGGAGAATAGTTCGTGGGCCGGAGGGCACGAGGGCCGGAGACATGCGCGGCGGAGCCGCGAGGGGGCACGTGGGCAAGGTGATACGTGGACAAGGATTGCAAATCAGGGCCCGGAGGCTCAGAGGCTCGGTGGATCAGAGAACACATCTTCAGGTCTCAGGTCTCAGCCAATCGGGTATCAGGTATCGGTTATCAGGTTCAGGTGCGGGTGCGGGTAATAAAGTGCAAAGGTGCAAATGCGGCGTGGCCGCGTGCAAAAGTGCAAAGGTGAGAGACATCCAAAAAGTCCCGCACCTGCACCTGGTGCCGAACACCCGAACCCGTGACCTGATGGCTGAGACCCGGGACCTGAGAATGGCAAGCTGCAGCCAACCTCTGTCATCGACTCAGTCCTCTGCCATCGATTCAGCCATCTTCTCCTCAATTCAGCCCTCAACGCAGTCCTCAATTCAGTCCTCCATCTTTCATCCTTTCCCCCCATCTTCCATCGTGCATCTTGTGGCCACACCATGCGCTTCCTGAGCCTCGTCCTTGGATTCCTCCTGCTGACCGGCTGCCGCCAGCAGAAGCCGATGCCCGACAATGAGAACGCCGTCACGGCTTTCGCGCTGCAGCATTTCGTCGACGGCGACGTGATCACCGGCGCCGTGACCGCGGTGGTCGGACCGGACGGACTCATCGCCGTCGAAGCCTTCGGCCTGGCAGACGTGGCGCAGAAGCGCTCGATGAGCAAGGAATCGATGTTCTGGATCGCCTCGATGACCAAGCCTATGACCGCCATGGGCGTCATGATGCTCGTCGAAGAAGGCAAGGTGAAGCTGGACGACCCGGTCGAAAAATACGTGCCCGCCTTCAAGGGCATCCAGCTCAAGACCGCGCAGGGCCTCGTCGCGCCCAAGCGCCTCGTCACCGTCAAGGACCTGCTCACGCACACCAGCGGGCTCGACACCACCGTCGCGACGCCCGCGGGCAAGCCGGTCGACACCCTGCCCTTGGCGGCGATGGCCGAGGCCTACGCTACGCGCCCGCTCATCACCGAGCCCGGCAGCAAGTGGACCTACAACAACAACGCCATCAACCTCCTGGGCCGCATCATCGAAGTCGCCAGCGGCAAACCGTACGCCGACTTCATGCAGGAGCGCCTGTTCGATCCGCTCGGCATGGAGAACACCACCTTCTGGCCGAACCCAGACCAGCTCGACGTCGTCGCGAAGCCCTATTCGCTGGACAAGAGCAGCGGCGGCCTGGTCGAGGCCAAGAACAGTCGTTTCAGCGAACCGTTGCACGACCTGAAGCGCACCGCGATCCCGGCCGGCGGGCTCTACTCCTGCGCCCGAGACCTCGGCCAGCTCTACCAGATGCTGCTCAATGAGGGCGAACTGGACGGCCGTCGTTACCTCAAGTCCGCGACGCTGAAGCAGATGACCACTAACCAACTGGGCGACCTGCCCGGAGTCAGCTTCGCGCCGGGCATGCGCATGGGTCTCGGCTTCCACATCGTCGGCGAGCCGCAGGGCGTGACCGAAAGCCTCTGCGCAGGCTCGTATGGCCATGGGGGCGCCTACGGCACCCAGGCGTGGATCGACCCCGTCAAGCAGCGAGCCTACGTCCTGCTGATCCAGCGCACCGACCTCAAGAATTCCGACCAGAGTGATATCCGTCGCGAGTTCCAGAAGGCGGCGAGGGAAGCGTACGCGAAATAACGTGGAGCGTTATTTCGCGAGGTCTAGAGCCAGGGCTAGGGCTGGGGCTAGGAATACCAGAGGCCCGGAGGCTCGGAGGCTGGTGGACCAGAGAGCACCGCTTCGGGTCTCGGGTCACGGCTGATCGGGTATCAGGTACGGGTCATCTGGTGCGGGTACGGGTGCGGGTATTAATGTGCAAAAGCGCAAATACGGCATGGCCGCGTGCAAATGTGCAAAGGTGAGAGACATCCAAAAAGTCCCGAACCTGAACCTGATGCTGAACACCCGAACTCGAGACCTGATGGCCGAGACCTGGGACCTGAGAATGTTTTGGCGATGTCCGGTTTCCCCTTGAGCGGAATAAGAGTCAGTTACAGCGGATTAAGGTCATATCGGTGGATTGCCATGGAGGAGAACGGAGGGCTCAATCTGCTCACCCCAACCCACCCCGCCATGTCCCTGTCCCGACGTTCCTTCCTGAAGTCCGCCGCGTTGGCCACGCTCGCCTTCCCCGCCGTCGTCCGCGCACGGAACCTGAACTCACAGGTCCAGATCGCCGCGGTCGGGGTCGACGGCAAAGGTTACAGCGACATCCACGAGACCGGTTCGCACCCCAAGGCCAAGTTCGTCGGATTCTGCGACATCGACGCCGGACGCTTTGCGAAGATCGACGCCCGTTATCCCGGCGTGACCCACTACGCCGACTGGCGCGAGATGTTCGCCAAGCTCGGCGACGGCTTCGATGCCGTGACCGTCTCGACCCCGGACCATATGCATGCGCTGCCCACCATGGTCGCCATGCGCGCCGGCAAGCACGTCTACTGCCAGAAGCCGCTCACGCACACCGTCTGGGAAGCCCGTCAGCTCCGCCTGCAGGCCGCCAAGTCGAAAGTCCGCACCCAGATGGGCAACCAGATCCATTCCGCCAAGGAATACCGTACGGGCGTGAGACTCATCCAGACCGGACGCATCGGCAAGATCCTCGCCGTGCACACCTGGCATCCGAACACCGGCAACAAGTACACCGGCATGACCGCCGCCCCGGCCTCCGGTCCCGTGCCCGCCGGCGTCGAGTGGGACCTCTGGCTCGGCTGCGCGCCCGCCCGCGAGTTCGCGCCGGACGTCTACCACCCCTTCAAGTGGCGCGACTGGGTGGACTTCGGCTGCGGCACCATGGGCGACTTCGGCTGCCACCTGCTGGACCCCGTCTTCACCGCGCTCAAGCTGGGCAACCCGCTCAGCGTCAAGGCGGACAGCGTCGGCGCCAATCCGCAGACCTGGTGCCGCGAGCAGACGATCGAGTGGACCTTCCCCGGCACCGAATACACCAAAGGCGACACCCTCAAGGTCACCTGGTATGACGGCGGCCGCCTGCCTGACCTTGCGCTCGCGCAGATGCCGGCCGGCAAGAAATTCGTCAACGCCGGCTCCATCTTCATCGGCGAGCTCGGCGTCATGATGCTCCCGCACGTCGGCATGCCGATGCTCTTCCCCGAGGAGAAGTTCGGCAAGAACCTCAACCCCGGCGAGCTCGCCCGTCGCGCCCGGGCCAAGGACAAGCCCACGGACAAGGTGGCGGTCGACCTCGCTGATTACGTCGAAGGCTCAAGCCACTACCACGCCTGGGTGGACGCGATCGTCGAGGGCCACGAGACCACGGATAATTTCGCCTACGCCGGCCCGCTGACCGAAGCCGTGCAGCTCGGCAACGTCGCCTCGCGCTTCTCGGGCGTGAAACTTGATTGGGACGCCGCCGCGATGAAGTTCCCGGGCAAGCCCGAAGCCGAAGCCTTGCTGACGAAGCCGTATCGCAAGGGATGGGAACTCATCGCTGCGGATCGCTGAGCGAGGCAGTGCAAAGGTGCAAAGCGGAGCGGAGCTCCTGTGCAAAAGTGCAAAGGTGAGATGCGGCTCTCAAAGGGAGACCGGAAACCGGATGATTGGCTGGGTGGCGTAAAGGTAGGGGCGTGCGGCCCGCACACCCTTGGATGACCGGGCCGGTCATCCCTACCTCGAGACAGAGATCAGCCCACCGGTCTCAGGCTCCTCTTTGAGTTAACCCAAGATGAAACCTTGCCCATCGGCGGGGGTTACTAGGATGAGCTTACCCCATGACGTTCACCCGACTCCTCGCTTTTGGCTTTTGTTGCGCCGCCCTGACCGCCGGCGAAACCAAGCCGCTCAACGTCCTGTTCATCGCCGTCGATGACCTGCGACCCGAAGTCAACGCCTCCGGGAGCAAGGTCATCAAGACTCCGAACATGGATCGGATCGCCGCGAGGGGGACCACTTTCGACCGCGCTTACTGCCAGCAGGCCGTGTGCAGTCCGTCACGCTCGTCGCTCATGACCGGCCGACGCCCCGACGCCACCCGCGTCTGGGACCTCGAGACGCACTTCCGCACCGCCCTACCCGAAGCCGTCACCGTCGCCCAATATTTCAAGAACCACGGCTACCACAGCCAAGGCATGGGCAAGATCTTCCATGGCGGTTTCGACGATGCTCCCAGCTGGACGGTGCCCTGGCAGACCCCCAAGGCGCCGCAATACGCCACCCCGGCGAACCAGCAGCTCCAGGCCGGCAACGTCGACAAGAAAGGTCGCGGACGGGGTCCGGCCTATGAATCGGCAGACGTCGCGGACGACACCTACACTGACGGCAAGACCGCCCGCCTCGCGGCCACGACCTTGGCCGAGCTCAAGAAACAAGGAAAGCCCTTCTTCCTGGCCGTCGGCATGGCCAAGCCCCACCTGCCGTTCGTCGCCCCCAAGAAATACTGGGATCTCTACGACCCCAAGGACATCTACGTCCCCGCCTTCCAGAAACTCCCGGCGGACGCGCCTAAGTTCGTCGGCCACACCAACGGCGAACTCGGCAGCTACGCGGGCATGCCGAAGGACGGCGTCGTCGATGACGCGACCGCCCGGACGCTCCGTCACGGTTATTACGCCGCCATCAGCTACATGGACGCCCAGGTCGGGCTGGTCCTGGACGCGCTGGAAAAGGAAGGCCTGGCGCAGGACACCGTCATCGTCCTCTGGGGCGACCACGGCTGGCAGCTCGGCGAGCACGGCCTGTGGCATAAGCACACCAACTTCGAGGTCGCCGCGCGGGCGCCCCTGCTGATCAGCGTGCCCGGACAGAAGGCGGCCGGACGCAAGAGCGCCTCGCTGGCCGAGTTCATCGACATCTACCCCACCCTCGCCGACGTCTGCGGACTGCCCAAGCCCAAGGACGTCGAAGGCGTGAGCCTCAAGCCGGTGCTCGACGACGCCGCAGCGCGCGTCCGCCCCGTCGCCATCAGCCAGTATCCGCGCAGCGATGCCGGCAAGACCCTCATGGGCTACAGCATCCGCGATGACCGCTGGCGCCTGACGCTCTGGCGCGACCGCAAGGACAACGCCATCCACGCCACCGAGCTCTATGACGAGACCAACGACCCCCACGAGACCGTGAACGTGGCGGCCAAGGCCGAACACGCCGAAGTGATCGCCCGCCTGACGAAGTTCCTGCCGCCGCCCATCGCTCCGTCGACGGCGCAGAACACGGAAAGCAACGCCGGCAAAGGCAAGAAAGGCAAGGGAGCCGCCAAGGGCGACCCCAAGGCCGGCACGCGCGACCGCGGAGCCATGTTCGACGCCCGCGACGCCAACAAGGACGGCAAGCTGAACAAGGAGGAATTCATGGTCCGGCAGCCCGACCCCGAGCAGGCGGCCCTGAACTTCGTGCGCTTCGACAAGGACAAGAGCGGGGACGTGGACCGTCAGGAATACGTCGGCTCGGGCAAGTAAGCAGCCGCGTCCGGGCAAGGGTGCTCGGCCCTACCCCGCGGTATTCAAAGGTAGGGGCGTGCGGCCCGCGCGCCCACGGATGACCGGGCCGGTCATCCCTACCTCGTGACAGAGGCAGCACTCAAAGGGGGCAGCAAAGGGAGACCGGATAGTTAGCTGGGGACATATAACCGCAGCATATATTCCGGTCTCCGGTTTCCCTTTGATTCGTTGAATCGTTTCGGGTGGCAGGTGGCAGCCTCAGGTGGCGGGTGGCGGGAAGATACCGAACTCTGTGGGGTAGGATGGTTGGCAGGGGCGTGCGGCCCGCGCGCCCACGGATGACCGGGCCGGTCATCCCTACCCATGCACGACGCATTGCTTACGGCTTCTCCTTGAGCAAGTTGGCACGGCCACGCCCTCGATGCCTTCCTTGGTCCGGCTCACTCCGTCCGCAGTCGGTCGGTCTCGCGCACGCGGAACTGCGTCGGCGTGAACCCCGTATGCTTCTTGAAGTCCTTGCTGAAGAAGTAGCGGTCGGAATAGCCCACCTGCTCGGCGATCTCCTTGATGTCGTCGGCCGTGTCGGCCAGCCGTCGCTTGGCCTGGCTGATGCGCTCGCGCCGCAGCCAGTCGATCGGACTGGTCCCGAAGGACGATTTGAAGACCCGCGAGAAATGGGTCGGACTCAGCCCGGCGAGCCGGGCGAGCGAAGGCACCGTATGTTTCTCGAAGTAGAAAAGCTTCATCTGCTCGACGCAGCGGGCGAGGGCCGGCGGCACCTTGGGCGCGAGCTCGCTCGAGCGCTGGCGGGCGCAATACGCCAGGGCGATGAGCGCGGCCACCTGGGCATGGATCAGCGCCGGCGACTCGGGAGAGTCGGCCGGGATGAGCCGGAAGAGCTCCTTGAACACCGGCGTGGCCGCACGCAGGTCCATGCCGGCGACCACCGGGGCCTCGCGGACGCCGAGGAGGTCGGACAACTGCGCCAGACGCGGCCCCTCGGCGCGGATCCAGTACACCTCCCAGGGATCGTCCGGCACCGCGCCGTGCTCGTGCGGGTGGTGGCAGTTGATCCAGACCAGGTCGCCGCGGCGGACCTGATGCGTGCGGCCCGCGATGCGGGTCCAACCTTTGCCGCGGAGGCAGAGGATCAGCTCATGTCCGGGGAAGTGGTCGCGCTTGATATGATGCTCCGGGCCGGCGAGCAGATGACCGGCGCGCGGGACGGTATAGAAGACCTCCTGGTGCGAAGGATTCGGGGTCGCGTAGAGCGAGATCGGGAAGCGGTTGGCGACGGGGAGCTGAGCCATGGTAGGATAATACAACCCGCCGGTCGGGGCATGCCATTTCAAACTGCCGGCATCGGCGTAGAATAACCCCCAGATGAATCAGCCGGCCCCGCTGCTCCTCGCCTTCCTGGCGCTCGCCCTCCCCGCTTCCGCGGCGGAGCCGGTCAGCTTCAGCCGCGACGTCCTGCCCATCCTCTCCGACAACTGCTTCGGCTGCCACGGCCAGGACGAATCGCACCGCAAGGCCAAGCTCCGGCTGGACGTCCGCGAGGCGGCCCTCGCCAAGGAAGCCTTCGTGCCCGGCAAACCGGACGTCAGCGCCCTGATCGAACGGATCGTGACCTCCGACGAAGACGAGCTCATGCCGCCGCCCAAGTCGCACAAGGCCCGGCTGAGCAAGGAGCAGGTGGACATCCTGCGTCGCTGGATCGCCGAAGGCGCCGTCTGGGGGAAGCACTGGTCCTTCGAGGCCCCCGTCAAGGCGGCCGCGACCGGACACCCCGTCGACCACTTCGTCGGCAAGAAGCTGGCCGCCGAGGGACTGACCCCCGCGAAGGAAGCCCCGAAGCACACCCT
>Ga0222714_10004030_pt1 | contig 14611 bp, 24 predicted proteins | sample C33_3DmetaG_FD_165048 | JGI IMG/M metagenome (GOLD analysis project Ga0222714, IMG submission 165048) | Estuarine water microbial communities from San Francisco Bay, California, United States - C33_3D | ecosystem: Environmental > Aquatic > Marine > Unclassified | place: USA: California... | reverse complement strand
TGCTGTTATTGCGAGTCTTGGTTTTTCAGACTATTTTTTGATGGTTTGGGATTTGGTTAAGTGGTGTGATCGTAATGATGTTGGTCGTGGGACTGGTCGTGGTTCTGTGGGTGGGTCGTTGATTGCGTTTTTGCTTGATATTTCGAAGGTTGATCCTATTGAGTATGGGTTGTTGTTTGCTCGTTTTTTGAATCCTGATCGTAATGATTATCCTGATATTGATTTGGACTTTGAGGATAAGAAGCGTGAGGATGTGAAGCAGTATCTTGCTGATCGTTGGGGTGCGGAGAATGTTGCGGCGATTGCGACTTATGGTGTGTTTAAGCCTAAGTCTGTGATTAAGGATGTTGCCCGTGTGTTTCAGGTTCCTTTTGATGAGACGAATAGTGTGACTCCGTTTTTTGAGACGTTAGAGGAGTTGCAGTCTACGGATAAGGGTAAGACGTTTATTAAGAAGTATCCTGATGTGTTGCCTGTTGCGAAGAAGCTTGAGGGTAGGATTCGTAATACTGGTATTCATGCGGCTGGCATGGTTGTTTCCTCTGTCCCATTGACCGATATTTGCCCCGTAGAGACTCGTAAAGGCACTTCTGGCGATGGGAGGGCGGCTGTTACTTCTTTTGATATGGAGGACGCTGAGGCGGTTGGTTTGATCAAGGTTGATATTCTTGGTTTGAAGACTGTTTCGGTTATTAAGGACTGTATTGCTAAGGTTAAGGAGTTGCATGGTGTTGATGTGACTGAGCAGTCTTTGGGTTTGGATGATCCTGCTGTTTTCCAGAACTTTAATGATGGTAATACGGTCGGTGTGTTTCAGGCTGATGCGGCTGCTTATAGAAATCTTATTGATCGTATGGGTATTGACGATTTTAACGACTTGGTTGTTTCTAATGCTCTAGTGCGTCCGGGTGCGTTGTTGTCTCAAGGTCAGACTTATATTGATTGCAAGAAGGGTGAGGTTGCTGCCAAGTATCCTCATGAGATTGTTAAGCCTATTTTGGAAGAGACGTATGGTACGGTTATCTTTCAGGAGCAGTTGATGCAGATGGCTGTGTTGCTTGCTGGTTTTACTTGGTCTGAGGCTGACAAGTTGCGTAAGATTATTGGTAAGAAGCGTGATGCGGCTGGGTTTGATGAGTATAAGGAGAAGTTCTGTAGTAACGAGTATTTGACTCGTAAGCAGTCTGAGAAGATTTGGGCTGACTTTGAACTTGCTGCTTTGTATATGTTTAATAAGTCGCACGCTGTTGCGTATTCGATGTTGTCGTACCAGACGATGTGGTTGAAGATTAATTACCCTAAAGAGTTTGTGTGGTCAATGCTGTACAACGAATCTGAAAAGGGTAAGATCACAGCTTATTTGATGGAGGCTACTCGTCTTGGTATCAAGATTCTTCCACCTGATGTGAATACGTCCGATGAGTATTTTACTATTGACTCTGAGGGTATTCGTTTTGGTTTGAGAAATGTTGCTGGTTGTGGTAATAGTGCAATTGATGAGATCACTAAGCACCGTCCTTACGGTTCGTATGACGAGTTTATGAATAAGTGTTCTAAGCGTCATGTGAAGGCTCCGCTTAGGGAGAGTTTAGAGAAGGTTGGTTCTTTTGTTTCTTTGGGTCATAACTCTGGGTACGACCATGAACGTTACTATCTTCCGATTCTAGGATTTGCGGCTGGTCTTGCTGATAGTGATAATGAGATGGATGATCTTGTGGAGCCGATTGAGGGGTTTCATGAGATTTATTCAGAGTTGCGGATGATTAAGGGTGTGGTTCGATCTACTAAGAAGACACCAAAGTATCTTCGTGTTGAGATTGAAGATCAAACGTCGTCTGTCAGTGTGTTCTGTGATCGTAACGCTGAGATTGCTAATCGTGATTTTATGTATTTCCTGATTGGTGACCGCACTTTGCATATGTTCTGTGATGCTTACGAGTATGCTGGTACTGAGTTGTATAATTTAACTAATATTAGGAAGCAGGGTATGGATCACGAATACAACTGGTTGTATGAAACTGGCCTAGGTGATTCTTCTGATGAGCGTAGCCTGCTTTACATTTTTAGTACAAGAACGTTTGTCACTGGCAAGGGCAAGGATATGTGCAACTTTTACGCTTGGGATGGCAAAAAGATTATCAAAGTTGTTGTATTCCCATTCTTGTATGGCAAGATGCGCCATTTGTTAGGGAAGTCTGGCTGGCACGCTGCTAAGCTTAAAGATGTTAAGGATTTGGAGGCGGCTACCCGTCTAGACTCTTACACTCTTGATAATGAAAACTCGTTGATAACAATTGAAAATTATATCCAAAGAAAAAACCTAGTTAAGCAAGGGGGGTAGTGGAGTGTATTTCACTATCAAAAATGAATACGGGGCAATAAGCTACTTTGACAATGATGAAGAGATGTTGAAGCAACGTGATGCAAATTTGTTTTTTGAGCAAAATTATGTTGTTTCTTATCTTAAAGATTACATTCTCCAGTCAAAGGTGATTTTTGATATTGGTGCTCATTGTGGATCTCATACAATTCTGTATAAGAAACTCAATCCAGAGGTTCAAGTTTATTCTTTTGAGCCTCAAAGCAAGATGTACAATCTTCTTGTAAAAAACATTGAAGATAATGGCCTAGATAAAGTCTACCCTTATAACAACGCTGTTGGTGATTACACTGGCAGGGTTGAGATGAATAGTTACTCAACTGATGGAGCAAATTCTATGAAGAAGATTGCTTATGGTGGCGAGGATTTGTTTAATCTTGGTGGCGTGCAGATCGGTTCCGGCGGGGAAAGTGTTCAGATGGTGAAGATTGATGAATTAAAAATGCCATGCTGTGATTTTGTAAAGATTGATGTTGAAGGATACGAACCTCATGTCATTGAAGGTGCTAAACTTACGATACAGAGATGCAGACCAGTGATTTCTTATGAGGTGAATCATAAAAGTTCTGATCGTGCAACTCGCACAGCGACAGAGTTGCTGGAGTCATACAATTACACATGCAGAAATGTGTGGTCAGAAAACTGGATTGCTACACCAAACTTTTAAGGAGAATATATGTTATTTATTGATAAGAGAAAAGGGGACACCGTTCCTCATCATGAAATTATTCCAACACCTAGTATTGGATTAAACCGTGCTTTGGGTGGTGGTTTGTACACAGGCGCTACTCATTTGTTCTGGGGTACGCCATCTGTTGGTAAGACGACGATGTGCTTTAGAATTCTTGCTGAGGCGCAGAAAATGGGCTATAGGCCGATCATTATTGACTCTGAGTATTCGTATTCAGAAGAATATGCTGCAAAGTGTGGTATTGATGTTGATGATGTTGTGCTTATCCAGTCTACTATTGTTGAAGACATTCTTCGGCATCTTGTTGGTTATTTGAACCATGCTGATGAAAAGCACATTTTCTTGTTTGATAGTTTGTCTAATATTATCAAAGAAGAATTCTATGACAAGCCTGACGGTGGTAAAGCTATGGGTTTGCAGGCCCGTTCGCAAGGCTACTTTTTGCAAAAACTTGTAAATCATCTACATAAAGAGCGCAATATTATGCTCTTTGTTGCACACCAAACAATTGACCTTAGCGGCATGTATGCTGTGATGAAGGCAAAGATGGGTAATACGGTGCATCACAATATGCACAATATTATCAAGTTGTTCTTGTCGATGTCTCAGAAAGAGATGGAGCGTGAAGATCGCACCAATAAGATTATGAGTCAACGTGCAACGTGGACTATTGAGAAGACTAAACAGCTGCCTACGATTGGTACACAGGGTTACTACTATGTTCTTCCGCAAGAAGGGCGTATTGATGTTGAACGTGAGTTGATCGAGATGGCGGTTGAGAACGACATCATTCAACGTCGTGGTGCTTGGTATTCGTATGGTGAACAGAAGTGGAACGGCACAAGCAATATCGAGTTGACTAGTGAGCAGGTAGAAGAAATCTATAAGGAGTTGGTCAGTTGAAAAGGGATGAAGGGCAAGAAGCGAAGCGTGATAAAGCAAAGCCGGTTAAAAACTCTGGTAGAGGTTTTAGAAAGGGAGATGCCACTTATCATCGCTTCCTTCTTGACTATAAGCATAATGGGAGCAGCTTCACTCTTAGCCGGAACGCTTGGATAAAGCATCGTAAGGATGCTTGGAGAGAGCAATACAGATACCCTTGCATTTCTGTTGTATTGGGCGAAGACTCTGACACAAAAGTTGCTATAATTGACTGGGAAGTGTTTAAGGAGCTAATACGTGACTCAGATTACGAATGAAGAATTATATTCAACTGCATTCTATTATGTAGTCGGAGTTCTTAGCGGCATGGAGTATTATGAAGACATTCCAGAAGAGGAACTTATCTTTGGTTTTCTTCAAAGGGCAGAGGACATTCTTATAGAGCGTCGTAATGATTATGAGGAAGATTGAAAAGCACGGTATATTAGGTTGGGTTATGACCGCTTTGGTAGTCATTGCTTATGATTACTGGGCTTTACATAGCAAACATCAAACAATGTCAAAGGCGTTTAAAAATGGCTTGTTCAGAAAAAGCACATCTTTGCCGACATTCTTCGGGTGGGCTGTGCTAACATGGCATTTATTCCATCCACCGTCGTTGCGGAAAACAGATTTGTTTTCCATTATCTTAGACAGGAAAGTAATTGAGTAATTTTTATATTGACGTAGACACCATCAAAGAAATGATGGGAGACCATGCTGAAGAGTTTATTGAGTGCATGAAGATTGTGCAGGATATTATTCAGCGTCCAGATCACTATGTCGGTGGTCAGGCAATTAGGTATGCTAATCAGCTTGCTAGCTACCGGACTATGATGATTGTGAAGTCACAAATGTTCAAACGCAAGTCACAGTTGATGGACAATGAAGACAAGTTTGTTAACGACATCTGGAAGACAATGTATGAGGCTCTTGGTGAAAATATCAATGTCCTTAAACTCTCAGCACGAAATGGATCACAATGAAGTCACTAAAAGCCCTCAAGTCGGAGCCTCAAGAGAAGAAGGCGATTGTTGAAAGCGAGCCTGTGAGTGGTTCACAGTTGGAAGGTATGCTTTGTGAGGCAGTAGATATTCATATTGCTAAGCGCAATGAGCCTGTCTATAAGAAGGTTGATTACTTTAGACCCAGCTCTACCAATCAGTGTGCTAGGTACTGGTACTATATGTTTGAAGGTGTTACCTACACACCCACATTCTCGGCTCAGACTTATAGAATCTTTGATAATGGTCATGCCGTTCATGATCGGCTGTATTCTTATTTCAGAGAGATGGGCATTCTTGTTGCAGAAGAGTTGCCAGTTAGCAACGATGACCCACCCATTCAAGGCACTGCGGATGGCATAATTGATTTAGATGGACATAAACTTATTGAATTAAAGTCGATCTCCACCGAGGGCTTTCAGTATAGACAGCTTTCTCATAAGCCTTCTGACGACCATGTTAGGCAGGCTAATCTATATATGCATTGCCTAGGCTTAGATAGCGGTTTTGTTATTTATGAAAATAAAAACAATCAGCAAATTTTACCTATCTATATCGAGCGTGACGACGTTTTTCTTGATAAACTATTTAAGAAGTATCGTAAAATATACAAGGCCGTACAAGACCAAGAAAAGCCTAAGCGACCGTATAAAAGTACTTCGAAGCACTGCGCTAGATGCGATTTAGCTCCAATGTGCTGGGCGGAGAATGATGTTAACGATGAACAGGAGTATGAGCCATTTTGACCCTATTCCATGCAAAAATGAGGCGTGTAAGAAGGTCTTTGTACCGAAAACGTATAATGCGATCTTTTGTTCCGCAGATTGCCGACGAGTTGTTACTAACAAGAAACTCCTTGATAATTACTACAAAAAGAAAGAAAAGAAAAACACTAAACGTGTTTGCGAAACTAAAAAGTGTACAACAGTTCTTTCTAGGTACAACAAAGAAGACATCTGCGAAAGATGTAAGCGAGAGCGGTACATAAAAAGATTAGTCGGTTGGGGCTGGGATGAGGAAAAGCTAAGAGATGAATTTAGCTAATATAGTCAGTTCCATAAAGTCTACCAGATTGCTGGCGATAGACCCATCGTCTCACTCTCTTGCTTGGTGTGTAATTGACTTGGACATTAACTCTTTTCAGGTAGTCGCTACTGGTAAGATTGATTTTAAAGACAAAAAAGAAGTTCATAATAAGTTTCGTGCGATTAGAAAAGGTATTAAAGATATTTGGGAAAAATATCAATTTCAAGATGGCACGATTGAGCAATCTGTTTATATTCAAAATTTTCAGTCTAGTCGTATAATCTCTTATATTATTGGTTACTCTTGGGGCGTGTTAGATGAGTACTGTTATACTGTGTGTGATATTAATCCTCTTATCTGGAAGAATCGGATTGGATACAAAAATGTATCGAAGGATGATAAAAAATCTATTGAAGCGGAGTTTGGGGCGAAAGGGATTCAGAAGAAACTGACTCAGGAGCGTAAAGATCGGGTAAAGCGTATCATCGAAAAGGAAATATCCTTTAGCACAGAAGATGAAGACATAAACGACGCACTCGGCATTGCACTATGGTATTATATTGATCATGGCTATGGAGCCTTACAAGGATAAAGAGTGGTTATACGACATGTATGTCAAGCGTCGTATGAATCTGACTGATATTTGCAAGAAGTTAAAAGATTCTTACAACATTGAAGTAACACCTCAGGCCGTATATAACTGGGTTGCTAGGTATGATTTGCTTAAGTATCGGGGCAAAGGGCGTTCACTGGCTAACACCAGTATGCGTCGCCCCAAATCACCTATGCAGGAGCAAGTTGAGCGCAAGCGTCGTGAGATGAGAAAGGTGAATCAGATGAGAAAGAAGGGTCGTGGACGATGAGAAGGTCTGTTACGGGTAGAGATATTACTACTTTTGCAAAGCTGGATATGTCGTACAATCAGGTTCGTATGCTTGAGGCTCAACAGAATGAAACTAAGTACAAGTGTCTTGGTTCTGGTAACTGTTGCAATATTGGTTTGACTATTCACATGGGTGAATGTGCAAATATTGCGTTCAGATTGAGACAGCAGTATTATCTTTTTTTAGAAGATAAGGGTCGTGAATTTGCTGATGAATGGATGGATGATGTTATTGAATCTCTTAAAGAGGCGATGCATGATGATACTTGGGAGATTGGTGGGGAAACAGAGCGTAAGTGCGCTTTTTGGAAAGGTGGATGCACGATCTATGGTTTTAGACCGATGGTCTGCCGAACAGTCGGAACAATAACAACGGTTGACGATTTCTGTCCAAGGTTAAGAAATGCTAACGGAAGTGTTGACTATTATTCCGGCCCAGCGGTTAAGAAGATTATTCAGTCGTTTCAGGATCTTCTTAAGGAGTATGCTGCTGGCAAAGATGAGGGGTATGATATGGTTGTTTATATGCCTCTCGGCGTTCTTTCCTTTCTTTTGACTGTTGATGAGATGGAAGAACTGGAGCGGGTGACGGATAAAAAGTTCTGGAGTGCTGTAGAGGGATGGTTCAATTACAGAGTTCAGTATACAAAAGAGCACGGATATGATTACAAGGATTTGCATACTCAGGCTGTTTCAATTGGTAAAAAGCTAGTTTTTAACGAAGAATAATTTTAAGAAAAACACTCAAATCCCTGAAAACGCAAAGAATATCATATATTATATCTGGTGCTGAACATTACACCTTCTACCACGGAAGGAGGGGGGATGGAAATAAAGCGCGTTGAGGAGTCATTGGAAAAGATTTCTGAACTCGGTGAATACACTTTGTATAGAGTGAGTAACGATGAAGAGCAAAATATTTTGGAGAGCGTTGTCGAAGAGCAAAGCTGACGGATATGGCTATGCGTCGTATAGAATTTCCTCTGGTCTTAAGAAAGCGGGTGTGTCGCTTCTTGAGCCAGAGGATTTTTTATATTTAAAATCAGATGTGATGAGTGTGGGTCTTGATCCGGAAAAAGGATTTGTGTTTCAATCTGAGCCAGATAACATTGATATTTATATAAACAATTGTCTGCCTCAAGATTTTACTTTTATGGATTCTTATAACATAGGTTTTAGTTATTGGGAGACAACCAAGATGCCTAGTTCTTGGATTCCAATGTTAAATAGGTGTGATGAGATTTGGACAACTTCGAAGTGGGCTGGTGATGTATTTAAGCAAAACACTGGTCATAAAAATGTTCATTCTTTTAATCTGGGGATTGAGTCTGATTTGTTTTGGTCGTCCGATAATATTCCTGATGGGCGGTTTACTTTCTTGCATGTGGGTAGCCCATCTACCCGTAAGAACACCCAGATGGCCGTAGACGCTTTTATCAAAACTTATGGGCATCGTAAGGACTTTCAGTTGATTGTGAAGTCTATGGGGCCTCCTGATGCCCGTATACGGGATAGCGGCATGAATCACGGGGCAATTACGATGCATGATCGTATTCATGTTATTGACTACGAAATTTCAGAATCAGAACTTGCAGATTTGTATAGGTCTGCTCATTGTCTGTTATATCCGACTATGGGTGAAGGCTGGGGTATGATCCCTTTTAATGCTATCGCCTGTGGAACGCCTACGATTTGCACCAACGCTACTGCCTGTACAGAATATGCAGAGCTTTCAGTTCCTTTGGATTTTGAATGGTCTACTGATGGTATCACTGGCATCTATGATTGTGGTGGGAAGTGGGCTAAGCCCAGCATGGATGATCTTGTTGATAAGATGCATCATGTTGTTAATAATTATGCCGATGTTAAGCAACATACTTTAGAAGGTGCTATAATTATTCATAAGGAATATTCTTGGGATAAAGTTGTTCAAGGATATAAGGAGCGCCTGTGTCAGATATAGAAACCTCTCGTCCCAAAACCATTATAGATCAGGTTAGAGATATACAAGAAGCTGGAATTCTTCATGTAAAAGGATACAGTAATCACGAAATTGCTTCTCTTCTGTCAATAAATATTAATGAAGCAAAGAATTATGTTGGGCAATACAAAATTCTGTTAGAGCAACAGGCTGATAGTGATCCATATTTTTTAGAGAAACTTCAGTTCAACACTCTTAAGGCTTTAGATGAATTTGATCAGATAAGCAAGGAGGCTTGGGAGACAGTTTCTATTGCAACTGATCATGGGATGGTTGCTCAAAGAATTCAAGCTTTGAAATTAGCTGGGGATATTGCAACTAAAAAAGCCCAGCTCCACAAGCTGATGAGCGGTGGAGGAGGTGCTGATGCAGAATATATTCAGAGGATGCAGAAGGCGGAAAATGTAAATCAGATTCTTTCTAGGATCTTAAGAGATGTTATTTCTAAGCATCCAGAAATTGCTGAGGAAGTTCGAAGGGAACTGTCGCTTGCATTTGAAATAATGAACGAGCCAGACCAGTTTCCAGACAGGGATGTTTTTGAAGGGGATGTCGTCTAAAACCCAGATTTTGGTGGGAAAATAAGACGCAAATAAAGGTTTAAATTTTATGTCAGACTATATGGGCATCAATCTAGAATTTAAAGATTTCGATAGATTGCTAAAACAAGAGGAACTGGAAGAAGAACCGGTTTCCATTCAGACTTTTGTTCAAGATAAGAAATATCTCGGACTTCCACCATTATCGCAGATTCAGTTGGAGATTGTGCGCCATTCTACACAAATCTTTAAAGAATCTACTTTGCATAAGTTGATGGGTGAAGAAGAAGGTTCTGCTTATTATCAAAAGTATACAGACAATGAAGTAATTTGTATGCTTGGTAAAGGAAGTGGTAAAGATCACTGTGCAAGAATATCAATTGCATACACAGCTTACTTGATGCATTGCTTAAGAGATCCTCTTAATTATTATGGAAAGGCAACTGGTGTTTATATTGACTTGCTTAACCTTGCTGTCAATGCTCAGCAGGCTCAGCGAGTTTTCTTTGAGCCTTTGAAGAACCTTTTGCTGTCATCACCGTTCTTTAATGAGGTTGGGTTTGAGCCTAGAGTTTCAGAAATCTTTTTCTTCTCCAGACCAGTTAGGTGTTTTTCTGGTCATTCTGAAAGTGAAGGTTGGGAAGGTTATGAAGTAATGACTGTTATCCTTGACGAGATTGCTGCTTTTAAAACAGATGCTGAATTGAAGGGTGAAACTCGTTCAAAAGGATCTGCTTCAGCTATTTATAATATGAGCAAGCTTTCTGTCATGTCTCGCTTCCCAGAAGTTGGTAAAGTTATTCTTTTGTCATTCCCTCGCTACAAGGGTGATTTTATTGAAACTAGATTTACTGATGCTAACGAGAAAAATGAGCCTAAAACTTGGACTATTAAAGCTGCAACTTGGGAAGTCAATCCTACGATTGAACGTCATCAATTAGAGTCGGAATATATTAGAAATCCGATTGAGGCTAGAATGCGTTTTGAGTGTGAGCCTCCTAATATGATTGATGCTTATTTCCGTGACCCTGATCTTGTAAGAAAAGCTTTTCATTACGCTGATGATCCTGTTAGCGAAGAAGATGGAACATTTAAGCCGTGGTTTAATAACAAAGATGGTAAAACTAGATTTATTCATGTTGACCTAGCATTGAAGCGAGATAGGGCTGCTCTCTGTATGGTATCTAGTACAGGATTTAAAGAGATTCAAACTTCTATGGGTGTTGAAAATTTGCCTGTGGTTAATGTGGATTTGGTTTATTCTTGGGAAGCGTCTGTAGGTAATGAAATTAATTTTGCTGCTGTTCGACAGATGATTGTTGATTTGTGTAGGAAGTTTCAGGTCGGATTGGTCACGTTTGACCGCTGGCAGTCTGTCGAAATGATTCAGTCATTAAGAGCACAAGGAATCAATGCAGACTTCCATAGCGTGAAAAAGTCTGATTACGATACACTATTGACTGCAATATACGATACCAGAATTCGTGGATACTGGAATGAGCTTTTGGTTGAGGAAGAGTTGTTGAAATTGAAACTCTACGGCAACAATAAGATTGATCACCCCTCTAAGGGTTCTAAAGACTTAGCGGATGCGCTTGCTGGTGCAGTTGCGGGTTGTATAAAAAATATTGGGATGGATCAAGAAATTGATATCGAATTGATGTATCCTAAAGCAGACTTTGATATCGAAGATGAGGACATGCCTGACTTCGGTAACACACAAGTTTTGTCTCGGGAAACGGGGCAATTTGAAAACATGAATAGTAGAAAAGAGGAATCATTATGGCTAGAGAATCTGTAAACATTGAAGAATTGACTCGCGTTGATGCGAACCAATTGATTCAAGAGTTGACTCAGGAAAACTCGCAGTTGCGGTTGGAATTGATGGCACAAAAGGGTGTTATTAATAAGCTGGTTGCTGCTCTTCAAGAATCAGATGAAGATATTGATGAGTGATTAGATGCCCCCTTGTTTGAGTAATTAAAAAAATCTTCTGAAAGTTTATTGCAGGTGCATTAACTTAGTCTGGCTAGCGTGTAGTGTTTAATTCGTGGACGGGAGACCCCGTTCGGTAACATAAACACACAATAGGAGAACATAATGTTCAGCATCCAGAAGGTAGATCATTTCCCAGAGATTACTCGTCAGGGTAGAGTTTCTGAGGAACTTCAGGCAATTATTAATGCATTGCAAGATTCAGCAGATAACGGAGAGCGTTTCTGTATTAATGGTATTGATTCAGGCAATGCCTATAACTCAATGCAACAGCGTATTCGTGCTCAGGCTAAAAAGCTTGACCTTAAGGTAACTATTCGTTACGACAAAGATGAGTCGAATCTTTACTTCAAGGCTTCACGCAATGGTCTTGATTTTGTTCCAACTGAAGAGATGGGTTTGTCCGCCTCAGATGTTGGTGCAAAGACTGCATCAAAGCGTAGTCTAAAGACTTCCTGAATTCACTTCAAATAAAAACCCCATAAAGTTTTTCCCCCGACCTGCAAAGGTCGGGGTTTTTTTTGCTATAATTTACGGTAATGGAACGTACTGAACAAAAAGTTGAAATTACGCATGAGCAAATTGCTAACTGGTATCCTATGATTGCCACACCGTGTTATGATAAGCAGGTTAGTGAACCTTTTCTTTCTTCGATGATAAAGCTTGTAAATGGATTTAATGCTTTAAACATGAGTTTTGCTTTTAGCACGGTTACTGACTCACTTGTGACTAGGGCTAGAGATAATCTTGTTGCAAAGTTTATGTCTAACCCTGATTTTACTCATATTATGTTTATTGATGCTGACATTGGTTTTGACTATGAAGATATTATTAGAATGTTGTGGCATGATAAAGATATCATAACTGGTTCATATCCGATTAAAAAAATTAATTGGAGCAAAGTTATTGATATGGCTAAAAACAATGTACCTGAGCGAGATTTGATAGCTAAGAGCTTGAGATATGTTGTAAACCCAATTATAGGGTCTAAAGGTGAAGTTGAAGTTCATAACGGTGCTTTGAAAATACATGAGGCTGGAACTGGGTTTATGTTGATTAAGCGTGAAGTCATTGAGAAAATGATTGAGGCTTATCCGGAAATGAAGTTTAGAGATGACACTGGTTCTTTGAATGAAGAGGAGAAGAAATGGACCTATCATTTCTTCGCAGATTATATTGACGATGATGGCAGGCTTTTGTCTGAGGATTATGGTTTTTGTAAATACTGGCAAAAAATTGGTGGCGATGTTTGGGTTGATGCCTCTGTTGATATGCTTCATTTGGGTAGAATGGAATTTGAAGGAAAAATGATTGACTTCTTAGAAACAATTGTTGTTTCTGAAAACTGATTAGGAAATTGGTTTTGTCCGTAGAGCCTATTGTGGTTCCGGAATATATATTAAATTTTGCAATAAATTGAGTAAAATTTACACGGGTGTTCTTAACATTAAAAAATCGCTGCGAGCCGGTAAGGTTTTTAACGTTAAATAAGGTGGGTTTTTAACGTTAAAGACCCCAGCCTGCGCTTTAATGTTAACAAGCTTTCGATTTTTTCACCTATTTCTTGAACTTTATGATTTCACCCCTAATCTTTATCCTTTCCATTGTGTACCTATTTTCCCGCTGATAGACTGACTTTATGTCAGATTTCACCTTGCCTATTCGCAACTTATTTGTTGAGGTAATGTGTTTGACATTGTGTAATGTTATTTATTTCATCAGGGAAGGGTAACGGATAATGGATAGGCTAAAAGTTCAGGCAGATAATCTAGTGGGCGAACACATTATTGTTCGTGGTAAGGATTACGGTCATGTAGTATCTTATGATACTATTTCTGACGGGTATGACTCACGTTACATATTGTGTACAGATTTAGGTAAGCGTGTAGAGTTGACATCTCTTTTACGTTACCTCAACAAAGTGATTAGTGTTGCTGTTCGACCTGACGGTTCAGATTATGCTGACCGTATGGCTCAGCCTAAGAAGTTGTATCGTGCTAATGCAATGTGTGCTGCTAACATTGACACTAATGCTCACATTGGTAATGAGATTGTCAATATTGCTAAGCGACCGACTGACTGATTGGATAAGACAATGAGTGATTTTGATTTTGAAATTATTGACGAGTGTGATGTTATTGTTTCTCGTCGTGCAAGTGGTAAGCAAAAGTTGTCGAAGTGGACTCCGTTATTGAGTTGGGAAAGAGAAACAACTGTGGGTGATGAATTCTATAATCGTAGAGATTATGGGCAACCTACTGAACAAGACTTTGAAGAAATTAGTGAACAAAGAAATGAGTCTTTGCGTAAGCAAAACCAAATTATTGACGAGTTGATTGTTGTTCGGGGTATTAGAATTAAGAATATCAAAGCAGTTCGTAATCAGAAAGAAGTGAGGATTAAACTATGATGAGCAATGCTGAAATTATTAGGTTGCAGAGAAAGCATCCAAACATGCAAAAGCATTTACTAAAAGAGGCAATTTGGTCTCTCAGAAACAATGAAGTAGCAATTGGTACAATAATTGTCTTATTAGAAGACGTTATTGCTGGTATTGAGGAGATGCAAAATGAAAAAGATTCATAGAAGCAAATACATTGAGACTTTGACTAAGCAATTCGGTTGGACTAATCGTTTTGCTAGTGAGTTTCTTGTAGAGTATCGCACTTGTAGAAACTTTTATAATGCTTATGAGCAGACTATGCAGTCTGTTTATGTTGATTCAAATCAGAAGCCGAATGTAAATCCTTTTAGAAAAGGGTCGTAAAAATGTACATTGAAAATCAAAGCAAAATGTCCAGAGAAGAATTGGTCGATCAAGTTAAGAATAACGCTGAAAAATTAGGTGATGATGCTGTTCCAGTTTACACTGGTATCTGCTTTCATTGTTGGAATCACGGTTCTGTTTTTGTAAGAAAAAGTGATTACAGTTCTTGGGTTCTTAAAAATCTTTCGTTGCAAGAAGCATTTCCTGAAATGCCTTCTGAAAGGCGTGAACAAATTCTTAATGGTATTCATCCAGAATGCTGGAATGAATTGTTTCCAAAAGAAGAGGTGTGATTATGGATATCATGAATGACACTGTGTTTGTCAAACTATGTGTTATTGTATTTTTTAGTTTGATTACTTTTGTTTACTTTGCTCTTGATGAGGAGGAATGATGAAAGTTTGTAAAATTCCAGATTGCAATA
>Ga0222714_10004027_pt1 | contig 14619 bp, 20 predicted proteins | sample C33_3DmetaG_FD_165048 | JGI IMG/M metagenome (GOLD analysis project Ga0222714, IMG submission 165048) | Estuarine water microbial communities from San Francisco Bay, California, United States - C33_3D | ecosystem: Environmental > Aquatic > Marine > Unclassified | place: USA: California... | reverse complement strand
TAAGTAGATTCTTCATATGTTTCCTCATTCTATAATATCCTAACTTTGGTTAGGATTCTTTTAGCAATCGAAAAATTCGACTGCAAACTGTTTATCCTACTGTATTAAAAATACTTAATAAAGTGGTGTGCTGCTACGCCAAAAGTCCGTTCGTGCTCTACGAGGAACTCAAGGTTGTCTCGCAGCGAAGGCCTACTCCTTAGACGATGGCTGCTTCTAGGCCAACATTCCACTTTATATTATGGAGCGGGTAGGCGGAATCGAACCGCCATCTAAACGTTGGCAACGTCTTGTAATAACCGTTATACGATACCCGCATTAAAAATGGTGGAGACACGGGGGTTCGAACCCCGGACCTACGGCTTGCAAAGCCGTCGCTCTACCAACTGAGCTATATCCCCATGAAACTGGTCGGGAATGTAGGATTCGAACCTACGACCCCCTGCTCCCAAAGCAGGTGCGCTACCAGACTGCGCTAATCCCCGATTAAACTAAAAAATTTATTCCCTTGTATAAAATATTCATTTGCGTTTAATGATTGTTCAACAAACTTGCGAGTTTGTTCATTATCAAACTTAAATTTGTAAACGTCTGAATACTTTTCAAATCCTTCTGTTGCGTATGCAACGCTCATATCTTCTAATATAACAAGCTTGCCCGGAAACTGTTTGTACCATTCTCCCATTACACTAATATAAAAAATTAATGGTACAGCAATGTCACGTGCATTTTCGCCTGTGATTAAAAAATCCATTTTTTCAGATCGTATGTCACATGCATCTGTGTTGTTAATAGCATGTATGCTTATTATTTGCTGGGCCAAAGATGACCTTAAGCTATAATACTTTTTTGATGCTTTTAACAGATCAACAATAGCCTTGCTATTATTAGGATATAGCAGCAACAAATGATCTATATGAAATTTAGCAACAACATCTTCTTTGGTTGACCTATCAATCAAATCATAAATGATTTTATCTATACCAATTGTTAGACAACTATTTTTATCTCTACTATCAGTAACAGGCTCATACAAATTAACAGCGTTAAACTTTTTAGCAATGTATCTGCATAATACATTACTGCCGCTTCTATTTGTTGATATTACTGTGTGTAGCATATAACTACTTATGCTCTAAAATTGGTACTCCCTACAGGATTCGAACCTGTGACGCTCTCTAATCTGGAAATGGTAGTCCTACTTGGATTTGAACCAAGACCGTCCCCTAATCTGGGCTCCGGGATATAAATCCGGCCGCTCTACCGTTAAGCTATAGGACTATTTTAATCCGTTCCCACGTTAGATTATTTCGATCTAGTATCAAGATCCTAACGTTGTTGTATTTTGCAGCTAGTGCAATCTTCCTTTGGTCTTTTTTGATAAGGTAGTCGTTTTTTGGATCTAAGTAGACGTTATATTCAGGCAAATAAAAGTCCGGTATATACCTGCGTATCTGTCCGTTATCGTCCCATTTAAGTGACTTTGGTCTGATCCATTCTATGCCATTTTCGTCCAAACTTTGTGCAACCGTAAGTTCATATGTGCTGTCTAACACACTATTGCCATACTGTGTTCGCTTCGAATAAAACGCATTATGGTTCAATGCTTGGACACGTATTTCGCTTAGTTTTTGCTTAGTCTCAATTGAGTGTACGTGCGGATTGTTTTTACTGTACAGTTTGTTTGCATCGGAGCGTGATCTAATCTTCAAATCGCCGCGATCCTTAGCGCGGGTCAGCGTTCTTGTCGACATCCCGTACTTAGCAATTAGGCCACGGTAGCTTAACCCCGAATCGTACAATTCTTGTATTTCATTCCAATCGAACTTCACATAACTATTTATGCAAAGCCAGGTGTTTTACCGCTAAACTAAAGGAGTATTAGATTTTAAATGTGAATGCAAAAGATAGCGTATTATCTTCACGCCAATCTTTTGTGTACAAGTCTTGAATTGAGAAACTAGTTTTCTCACTTAACTTGAATTTGATTTCAGCTTTATTCTGAATGAATGTTCTAGAACCCTCTTCGATCATGAACTGATTACTAGCAGTAAGTTTACTGTTTAGCTTGTGGCTGATCCATATGCTTTCACGAACTACAACATCGCTGTAGCCACCTGTGCCGTGCTTGTAGCCGACACTAAGTTCGTTTGATAGCTTAGTCTTATCATTCTTTACGATTCTGAAACCGTGACCAATGCTGTAAACTGCTTGATCTTCTGAGAATGTTCTTGGGTCGTGTCTATAACGAACACCCACTTGAACATAATGCTTAGGATGAATGTCCTGATTGATTTTAGCAAAAGCATTGACCTGCTCTCTAGATGTTACACCGTTAGCACTCTTGTAAAGAATATCACTTTCAAATGAGTATTCTCTAGGGCCTGTGTCAGTAACATGTTTGAACGCACCAGTAAGCACAATGTTATCATCATTGATAACTGTTCCGCCTAATGAACCTGATGTTTCTCTCTCAACCTGAGCATATGCAGGCGCTGCGCTTATGACTAATAGTACAGGTAAGATAAAACGCATAAGCATAAAAATATTTATCTTTTTTTGGTATCAGTAGGAGGATTTGAACCTCCGACCTACGCCTTATCAGGGCGGTGCTCTACCGCTGAGCTATACTGATATTATTTCATTATTCTAAATCGGCGTCGGCAAAATCGTGGTCACCAAAATGTTTCCACTCGCCATTAATTTGTATAGACATATTTTTCTTAGTTTCTAATTGATAACTGGTAAGCCATTGCAGCACTTCATCTTTTATTTTATTACCTGTTTCTAATACTTTTAAATATGGTTTTCCAAACTTATCAACTTTATTAGAGATAATTGCGCCACTTAGATTAGGTTGTAACCATTCCGGATATGCATTGTCGATGTTTTTCAACCAAGCGCATTTATACCTCTTACACGGTTCTTTAGGTCGTAATTCATAGATTGAACAACCCTTATCACCTACAAAATAACAAGACTTTCCCGGATAAAATGTTCGTCCATATGCCGCGCCGTAGCCAGCCCAGCCATCGCAGCAGGCTTTGCAGTCACCACAACTACGAGTAGTATCTGAAAAAATCATGTAAACTCCAAACGAACGGACATTAAATTATAAACATTAGTTATATAAAAACTTTAGTGGGAAAGGAAGAATTCGAATCTACACAAACCGCTAATTTTAGATAACTGTTCAGTTTACTATTCTTTTGCCGACTGATGTAGCTTTGTCTACACTGTGCTTTTCCTAGGATCACAGTCATTAAGCCGCGAACAAGGTCAGTCCTCGGTATGTCGATTCGCTAACGAGCTGAGCAGTTATCTAAACTCTGGAGTCGCGAGCCAGATTCGAACTGGCGGCTTTACGGATTTGCAATCCGTTGCATTGGGCCACTCTGCCACCGCGACATTAAATGGTGCCCTCACGACGACTCGAACGCCGGACCTGATGATTACAAATCAACTGCTCTACCAACTGAGCTATAAGGGCATGAAATTTTACCACACTCTTTCGAATGTGGGTACTAAAACACACTATGCAAATGTGCTTTAATACTCTAGGTTTTTACCACTGGTAGTGTCGCCACCAGCTTCTCATCCCCTAGGCCGCCCACGTTAATAGCAATTTATTTATAGTGCCTTGCAGGACCGCGTTCCCTATTAGCACTTTACTTACTATACGATAACTTTACTGTTGTGTCAACATCTTTTTTGATCTAACACTAAAATAAAAAACCCCCGGTTGCTTCTGCTTCCGGGGGTCTTATAAACGTAAAGTTATGCGTATAACTAGATTACGTTAAACCCCCAATATCAAGTGTAAAAGCACAGCCGTATTGGTTCACGTGCCAATTACTTGGCATGCGTCCTTCCGGTTTTGCTATTGATATATGTTGTTTCATCATAACCTTATTATACATGTTTCTAGGTTGTTGTCAACCTTTTTGTTAACTTTATTTATCTTTTTGAATTATAAAGGGTTTTATATACCGAAAATATCAGACATTGTTAAATTGTGTTCTTCTAAAAATCTTGTCCAATACTTTTCTTCGATAGTCCTTACTTTTGGTGTTAGGTACTTTGTTTGGTACGAAAGCCAGACATCGGCTGACTTCCAATGAATTGTGTGAGGCTCTAATTCTGCATCATTGTTGGCAGCAGCATCGGCGACCATCTGATGATGTTCGTTATCAGCATAGGACCATTCTTCTTGTTCTTCTGCTGATAATGTTTTGACCCAATCGTGCATACTAAAAGTTTTACCATCAGCATCCTTAGGCCATGTCACATTTATAGTAGGCATTTAGCCTTCGTAAACTGCGCTGTTTGCACTGTGCTCAAATACTTCTGCACTACGCAACTTAACGCCTTGTCCTACTGGGTAGCGACAGGTAAATGACTTGCCATTGGGTAGTGTATAGCTTTCACCACGTTGAAAGGTCTCCAGGATTTCCTGCATGGTATTGTATGCAAGCTCTGCAAACTTTTCGCAGCCTACGCCTTCAACGATTCGAATGTCACATACAGCACCACGTTCGTTTGGTTTCTCGCTGGCTGGATCATTATACCCGTTGATTGTAACAAGGTCATTCATCTGTTTGAAGAATGGTAGGTGAGGATCATCGTGAGCAATAATCATAGTGTGGTCGAACATGTATTCGCTCCACTCCTTGAATGCCTTAAGACCACCAAAGTCCATAACCCAGTTACGATCGTCTAGTGTTTCACTTTCAAACACTAGCTTGATACCAATCGAATATCCGTGCAGTAGACTGCAATGGCTATGCGAGCTGCGCCACTGTCTAAATGTGCAGCTAAGGCCGCGGTCGTTTCCGTATGTTTTTGTTGATAGATATTTTGCCATTGTTATTTCTCCTCGAGTAGCAATGACACGCAGAATCTTTAAAGAGGGATGAGCGTCCTAAGTCCTCTATTACTATTTAGATAATACGTTTACTATACTATAGTTTTATTGGCTTGTCAACTAAAATTACGGAGTATGATTTTATTTACACCAACTTTGCTTTGCATCCCCGTAGTATTCGCGAGCGAAGCCGTTCTTAATAAGTTCGGCACGTAGGCTCTTACCATCTAGAATCATGTCTCCGAGTATACGGCCGCCAAACTTATCCCACGAATATAACACAACTTGGTGCTTCTTAGCAGCCTTGATTAAATCTTTTGTAAAGATAGAAGCTTGTTCGCCGCGCTGTTTTTCGCTTTCGCACAGACCGCGAAAACCTTTTTCAGGAGTGTCAACTCCAAACACTCTTACAGCAAGTTCTGGCTTAAGAGGAGCCGGAAGGTACGGTGCTGCAATCACCACAGTGTCACCATCTGTTACTCGCACAATTTGAGCATCATAAGTTACACCAACTGGTGTTTTTTGTGCTAGTGCTGGTGTTGCTGAAACTAGTAGTGCTGCTACTAGCATAATGTGTTTAATCATAAAAAATCTCCTGTGTTGATTATAGTAGTATTTATATCAACACAGGAGACTGCTAGACTACATTAAGCCCTATAGAAAATATGATTTCCTATACGTGTAGTTTTTCTAAATTTGCGAGACCATGAAGGTTTCACGTATACGGCATGAAAGAATAGCGCACCGTGTGTAGGGTCACTTATATGACCTGCTAAGGTTTGTTTAGCTATTCTAAGACTTTCCCGCCAAGTTTCAGTGTGTTGTTTAGGTGGGGATTTTCTCATACATACCCAACTAAACTGGCAAACAGATCTGCTTCGTTGTTTCACTACATTACATATTGAATTCGGAAACAGTGAACTGTTTGATCTGTTGAGAGTGACGTGTGCTACTGCTGCTTTGCCTTTCGCACTTTCGCCACCTGCTTCATAGTAAATGTTTTTAGCCAAGCAAAGAACTTGACTATTGTTTACTACAGGTTCTCTCTTTTTAACTATAAGCATGGATGACCTGTCGGGTGCCGGTACGTATAGTGGTAGTAAGTGTTTTTCAATCTTCTCTATGTGTTGTTTTGCAACGTCTTTAGGACCTTGCTCTGCTAACGCATTAGTTGACGCAAATAAAACTCCGATTGTTAAAGCTACGACAACATTTCTAATGGTTAGATTAATGCCTTGTTTAAGGGTCATTACTCCTCCTCCTTATAATGTTTGTTTTTGCCCTACTTAAAGAATATCAATGCCATCAATATTGATTGTGCAATAAAACCAAAACCAATGATATTCAACGCTACGAAATTTCTTTCCAAGGTTGCCTTGATATAGAAAAGTCCTAACGCAGCCCAAAGAAGAATAACCATATCAATGGGCGGTGTGTTGTCTGTAATTCCCGTCATCAGTCCAAGTAAGGAAGGAACTGTGACAGCATGGAGCGCAATTAGAGCAGTCCAACCGATAGTATCGATTGAAACTTTTCTAATGCTGTTCTTAAACTCTTGCACACCTTTATCAAAAAAGTGTGTTAGTTTGAGCTTGAGAATTTCTGTATTCATGATGTTTCTTTACCTTTGTAAAAAATATGCTGACCGATTTTAGTAATCTTTTTAAGACCCCAATTCGGGCTTACATAATCAGCATGATAAAATAGTGCCTTATCGAGCGACTCTAGTTTAAAGTCTTCTACTAGAACCATCTTTGCTACTCGATAACTTTCGTCATAACTTTCTTGATCGATAGGACGATTTCTATGCTTAGAATCGCAGTACCAGCTAAACTGGCATACTACTTTTCTAGTAAATTTATTTTTCTGATACACTACGCCGCAAACGTTGTTAGGAAAATCCGGGCTCTGTGTACGATTAAGTGTAACTTGGGCTACAGCAACTTTACCTTCAAATGGTTCGTTGCCTGCTTCCCTATAAATGTTTATTGCAAGACAATCCAAATCTTTTTGAATTTGCTCAGCTGACGCTGTGGTCATTCCTGTTTTAGTATCGGTGTGGCTAAACTTATATGCTGTTACTGTTGAGGTCAATAGACCTACAATTGCAATACCAGCAAGAAGATTAACTCCCCTCAATGAATTTTCTAACATGTACTTCCTCCTTGTGGGCATATGCCCTCGGTTGGTGGTAATGGAACCTATTGACAACTTTACATTGTCTTTATAGTATACAATACTAAAACGGATTTGTCAAGTCTATGTGTTGTTGGGCACGTTAAGCTAACTTGATAGATGAAGTAGCTTCTATGTATGCTTTTGCAATTTCGGCGTCTGTGGGCGCATGTGCAATAACAGTGTGTTTATTTAGCTTAGTTGTCTCTGGTTGAGCAGTCATCATCCAGGGTACAATTCCCATTCCCTGCTGTCCCATAGCTAAAGTACTGGGTTTTTTAATATGAATCTCCGAGTCTGTTTCATTAACAAACCTTCCTAATACTTCTTCTCCAGTAAGAAGTTTAATACTAACAATATCCCCCGCGGCAAGCGGCTTTTGAATTAACATGTATTTTACCTTTTCGTATATTCTATTTAATGTTTTTTAGCTTATTATACCGCTCTTATTGATACTATATATTGCGCTTTATCTTGTTTTTAACACGCTTTATCGCCAGCACCTAAAAACACACCGTTTTCTAATGATTTTTTAATGTTTGCGTAAATAATAGCGTGGACAGAATATGTTCAGTCTAACAAGTAATGTTTTTTGCGTCCCTCTTAGAATACGCTATATAGTAGCCCAGTGCTGCAACTGACTGTCCTAATTTAAGAGTAATTGGTAGGCGCCTACCAAATACTTTTATAATTACAATATTATTGTTTCTTCTTGTATGTCAACAGGTATATTAACTGTGCCTGCGATTTGTTTCATTGCATCGACTCTCGATGCTGTATCTCTACTGCTGTGTAAATGAATTATATTAGCATCTGTAAATTTACAACCATTCCAATCTTCTGCAAAAGGTATATTTAAGTTAAAGATCTGAAAGGCCATCTTTGGATCATGTACCTCAGATACATCTAGACCTTGACTCCACAACTGATAATTGTGAATTAACTGTCCCCAACTCCAATCATTTTCCTTGTGTGTAAACCATTTGTCCATAAGCCTTTCACCTAAGTCCCAAACTTGTGGATCCATCTCTGCTGGATAGTATCTAACATCATCGTTAAAATAGTGTGGTATTTCTTCGTGGGTTTTAGGATCAGTATAGTTAAACATCATCATGTCATTGTATCTACCAAACACTTCGGTAGGTTTCAAAAACATAGTATCTGCACCCATACATAAAATGTTACAAGGTTCTTTGTGCCAAAGCTCTTTGATCATATACCAATGTGCGATTTGATATGCCCTAGAATCTAGCACCGGTGCAGTAAATTTAATTTCTTCCCACTCACCTTGTAGATAAGTTTTTGCACTGCTTCTGCTGATAGAATACATGTTCTCATAGTCTACTAGATCTCGCTCAGCCTTTGGATTGTCTCCAGTGCCTTTCCAATATCCCCAGTGTTTTATAATTGGGCGCACAGCGCCAATAAGATAATTTTTCATAGTTTCACCAAATAAAGTTTTCTTTATAATATTTTACAATTTTTACAAGCTCATCGTCAAAATTGGCTTTTGGGTTCCAACCTAAAGATTTAAGCTTACTATCGTCAATAGCATATCTAACATCTTGACCAGGTCGCTCATAATTTGTATCTAAATAGTTTTCTTCGTTTTCTGTTAGTCCTAAAAGATTGATAATCTTTCTCGCAACTACAATATTTTGTTCTTCGAACGTGCCTGAGATATTATAAATCTCATTAACAATACCTTTTTCCATAATTGTTATTACAGCTTCGGCAGTATCACTTGCATGTAACCACGTTCTACGTGGTGTTCCTTTGTTGTGTAACAAAACTTTTTTGCCCAGCGTTAGATACTTAATAGCGTGTGGTATAAACTTTTCAGTATACTGACCAATGCCATAGTTGTTTGTAGGTCTAACAATTACATAAGGTAAGTTATATGTTCGGGCCCAAGCAATAACTAACATATCAGCAGCAGCTTTTGTTGCGCTGTAAGGGTTGCTTGGCTTTAACAGGTCTGTTTCTTTGTGAAAGCCTTGATCTATGTCACCATATACTTCGTCAGTACTGAAATGCAGTAGAACAGGAGTCTTTTTTCTACCACTAATTTTTGTCCTAATAAGTTCTAAGATATTATGAACGCCACTAATGTTACTATCTACAAATTCGATACTACTAACAATGCTGTTGTCTACGTGAGTTTCTGCGGCAGTATTAATAAAATAATCGCAGTCATGAATCATTGTTAGTTCATTAATGTCTTTATTTTCAAACTTAAAATTCTTGTATGTTAGCAGATCATTGAGAAGATTCCAATTGGCAGCATATGTACCTTTGTCAACTCCACAGACATACCAGCCTTTTTCTAAACAAGATTTAGCAACGTGATAGCCGATAAATCCTAAACATCCTGTAACATATACAGTTTTATACATAGAGCCATTCCTGATTGTTCAAATACCAATTGACAGTTTGCTCAAGCCTTTGTTGATAAGAAACTGGTTCAGTCCAGCCCTTTGCATAAAACTTGTGTGGATCTACGGAATAACATAAATCGTGCCCGGGTCTGTCAACTGGTATAAAGTTATAATTTAGTTTTTTACCCATTATGTCCGCTATATTATTGGCGAACTCAAAATTGTTAATAAACTTGTTTCCGGCGCTGTTCCATTTTTCGCACAAGTCCTGTTGTTTGTTAATTACAAAGTCTGTGTGACTAGCAACGTCCCCTGCATAGAACCACCGGCGCCCGCCTATTTGATTTTCCTTGCCTACATGAATGTCCAATGTCTCATTGTTAAGCAATTTTTTAATAATAATTGTAGGCAGTCTATTTGGCTGGCACATTGGACCAAAGGTATTATTAATGTGTATAATACTTACTGGCAATTTGTATGTATGAGAGTAACTCACGCAAAGCTCTTCGCCCGAAGCCTTTGATGCTGCATACGGACTGTTAGAATGATACGCATCATTCTCTCCGCTGTCATTACCGATTGGAATCGGGCCAAACACTTCACCAGAACTGTAATAAACAAATTTTTTAAGATTAATATGTCTCGCTAGTTCTAATAGATTCAATGTTCCTATTACATTATCTAAAACAGAATCAACTGGTGCGCTAATGCTATCAGCTGCACTAGGATTTGCACCAGCATGAAGAATAATATCTATGTCTTTAAAGGTATCAAAATTATATGGGTCTCTAATATTGTGTTCTACTATTTTAATCTTATCAGAGAACTCAGAAATTCTTTTTAGATTTTTTGTTCCTGGTCGAACCAAACAGATAACATTATTATTTTCACAAAAATGCTCAACGAGATAACGACCTATAAATCCTGTTGCGCCTGTAATTAATATATTATTCATTTTGACACATAAACTAAATCTGTAGCGTGTGTTGCTACATGTTCGTAGTTCCATTGGGCTAAGAATTCTTCAATCATGCTAAACGTAACACCATATCGTTCCGCCCAAGGTTGATACCATTCTATAGAAATAACAGGTTTAAACTTGTCAATTGTTTCTTTTGCTCCTAGAAGACCAAAATATTCATACCCTTCGGTGTCTAGTTGTATTAAGTCACACCGATCAAGTTCTAGGTCATCAATTTTAAATGTTGGTATAGTCCCCGTGCCTTGAACATGAGTTGCGCCAACATCGTGTGCATGATGATTTAATGCTATAAATCTGTGTGCGTCGCCTACAGCAGCATTGAATTTCACAACATTAGGATAATCACAATTCATTGATAATGCTAAAAAGTTCAATGGTTCTGGCTCAAATGTGTAAACTCTTTCAAACTTCTCTGCATATTTACGAATGTAAAATCCAGCGTTGCCGCCTGCTTGCACAACAACTTTTCGTTCTGGAACATGTGTGCAGAGATTGTCTACAACATCACTATGCTGATGCATATAATTCCAGCAACCTTGGTCTCCGATAGGCCAATACCAGTCTTCTCGCTTTTCTAATTTGTCAATAAGTCTATCCACAACTATGTCCTTTTAATATTTAGATAGCAGGGCTCATTACTGTAGATAAACTCTTGCCAAATGCTCGCTAATTCTTCTTCGCTATTAGGTTTGTAAATTTTAATGTTGGGGAACACTTTTAACGCTGTTTCGTCATCTACTGCCCAATGGCTAAATCCTAAGTGCCCATAATCTTCATCTCTGCCGCTGCCTACAAGTTTTACTGGTGCACCTTCATGATTGAGATAGTTTCTCAACCATTCATATGGTCTAAAAATCACAAACGGAGTAATACTATAGCAAACAGGAATTTTGCTGTTATGTGTTAGACCTACGGCTGTGCCTAACATTAGCTGTTCAGCAGCACCAACATTAAATGTCCTGTCAGGTGCTACTTCTCTGCTCTTGTTTAGTACACCAAAGCCTAGATCGCCGGTGAGTAAATAAACTTTATCATCATTGGCTAATGTTTCAGCCATCAATTGTCCAAAAAGATTTCTCATAGTTTATCTAAATCCTCGGGCTTTAAAACATAATAGTGTGTTAGTACACCTTCTGCAAACGGCCACTTTGGTGGCTCTGTGTTACGAATGTTGATACGTGGCAAGAAAGCACGTAACCTATTGTTGATATAATCTCTATCAATCATATCGTAGGCAATCATCCCGTTTACATTGACATATACTTCTAAGTTATCTAACTTTGCTTCGTATATAAAACGTAGTGCTTCCCAAATAGATCCTTCGCCGCACTCGCCGTCACTAATCAAACAATATACCTTACGATCTCTATTAGCTAAAGCGTAGCCTGTTGCTACAGTAAGGCCCATGCCTAAACTACCGGTTGAACAATATATACCATCTTCTAAGCAACGATGTGGGTGTACTCCGTGCTTGTGAAAAAGTTCTACTGCATCACGCCCTTCATACTTTTCTTGAACTACATACATTGCAAGAGCCGCATGACCTGAGCTTAAAATAAAAGGTTCGTCTGGTTGTTTTGTTGCATAAATTTCATCGATAATATTAACAGCATTGAGCGTAGAACTAAGATGCCCTATCTTCTCGTCAAAGCTGATATCTATAATTCGTTGCTCTAATTGGTTCACGTAAATGCCCTCATAAATTCGTCAACCTTTTCACCAATATAAGCAATTTGTTCTGCTGTGATTACAGGGCTTGTTCCATGAAAGAAGGTATTAGTCAACGAAAATGTTGCATTTGGAAAATTGTTCTTAGCTTCCATTGGATCCATTAAGTGACTATAAGCAGGCTGTAGCATAATGTTACCCGCAAAATATGGCCGGGTTTGAATCAAACTATCCTCTAAGTGATCAACTAATTGTGTTCTAGTAAAAGGTGCAGACTTTCTAATTGTTAGCGGGAACGCAAACCAACTCGGATTACTGTGTTCTCTTGCTCGAGGTAGGTGGAAAAACTCTTCGTACTTTTCATAAACCTTAAACAACAGATTATAATTCTGTCTGCGTCTAGCATGAATCTCATCTAGTTTTTCTAACTGCTTTAAGCCCATTGCACTTTGTAGTTCAATAGGCTTTAGATTATAACCAATCTCATCATAAACGTACTTATGATCGAAAATCTCATCTGGCATAGTTGGGATCCAATTTGAGAAACGTGCCTTACATGTTCCGCACTTAAGCTTGTTTGCTTCTGGCCCAACGCAATAGCAACCTCGACCCCATTCACGGAAACTGCGTAGAATAACTTCTTGATCCTTGGTGTTACTAGCAACGAAACCCCCCTCACCCATTGTCATGTGGTGTGCAGGGTAGAAACTACAACTTGCCATCTCACCAAAGCTACCAAGATGTTTATCCTTATATGTACTACCTAGTGCATCACAGCAATCTTCTAATAGTACTAGATTATACTTCTCAACCAGTTCCATTAACTGATCCATATTAGGTGGATTACCTAGTACGTGAGCAAACGTAATAACTTTAATATCGGGATCGTTGGCAAGTACACGTTCACAGTGATCAACGTCGATGTTTAGGGTGTCAAGTTCAATATCAACAAAAACAGGAGTAAACCCTACTTGCAATGTAGGATTTAGTGTTGTTGGAAATCCTGCAATAGGCATCAACACCTTTGTGCCTTTTGGAAAATTATGACCCCGCTTACTAGTAAGCGATGCCATCATCAAAAGATTACTGCTACTACCACTGTTAGTTAGAATTCCAAATTCTTTACCAAACAGTTTCGGAAATCTTCTTTCAAACAACATACTCTTATTGCCCATTACTAGCCAACCGTCAAGTAACGTTTCAGCTGCGGCAACAATTTCTTCCGCGTCAAAAAACGGTCCGGCGTAGTTTACAAAATCTTTGCCCGGTTCCCAAGTCTTTTCTGTATTACGCTGTTCAATAAATGTACGAATTTGTGCGAGGATTTCTTGTTTCATGTTTTCCCTGTAGTCTGCGTGTTTCGTGATATTTATAGATGTTATTGTAGTTAAACAATGTTTTATTGGTTGTTCCAGCGAAGTAAGAATAAGCTCATATCAGCTTTGCTACTAAATGCAAATGTATCAAAACTAGTACGCTTACCGATGCCAGTTTCCTGGCACCATGCTTGTATAGGATCAATATCCCCTTCACTTGCGTTAAAGTCAGCTCGTAAGGTTAAAGGCCGAGTAAAGGTAGGAGGTCCTTGTGTCCACTTAATCTTACTCACGCCCACCTCAATAGGAACATGGCCAAGTCTTCCTTACACTCAAATGTAAGCACCATGCCTTCGTGCTTGTATCGAGTAGCAATGCCTGACTCTTCTAGCCATGATTCGATATCGAAGATGTTATTGAGCCACCAAGTGGCGTTTGTAATGATAGCATAGTTGCCTATGTCCTCTAGTTCACCAACGAGAAAATGTCCAGCTTTGTCGCCTAATGTTACTTCACCCATTCTATCACTAACCTTAGACGTTTTGTTTTTCGTGTTCATATAGTGCATGGCTAGCAAGGTTCTTGGCCTTGCTTTCGCACATGATATCAAACTGATCTCGGAATGTAAGGGCCCAGTCATTAACTGCACGATTCCAATAATAGTTACTGTGTGCGCGAAGTTTTGCTTTCTTGTAGCCCTGTTCTAGCAGTGCGTTAAGATCGGGTCGAGTGTCCCTACAGTGTTCCATGAGCAGGTCTTCCCTGCTAACTGAGTAATGAATAACAGGACGCACACCGCGCCAACTATCAATAACCCTTTTAATACGATCGTCATTAGTTTCAATGTATTCTCCATCTCTAATCCAATGGTGATGAATGTCCAGCACTAGCGCACAATCATCAACCAGTTCTAAACTTGCGTCAAGCCCCCAACACATTTCGTCGTTTTCGATTGTGAGGCAGTTCCGTGCTTCCGGGCTAAGCCTTGGTAGCACCGCTCGAATTCCATCGGGCCCTTGCCGTCCGGAGATGTGGACGTTAATCTTAAAGTCCTGAAAAGACCTTCCGTAGCCCATCCAACGTGCCATGTCTGCATGATATTCAAACTCCTCTATACTTCGGTTAACGATTTCTGGGTTGACACTGGCGAGTACACAAAACTGTCCTGGATGGAAGCTGAGTCGTACCCCGGTGCGACGAGCAAGCTCACCAATAGCTGCAAAACAAAATACCATA
>Ga0222714_10004025_pt1 | contig 14626 bp, 28 predicted proteins | sample C33_3DmetaG_FD_165048 | JGI IMG/M metagenome (GOLD analysis project Ga0222714, IMG submission 165048) | Estuarine water microbial communities from San Francisco Bay, California, United States - C33_3D | ecosystem: Environmental > Aquatic > Marine > Unclassified | place: USA: California... | reverse complement strand
GAACGTAGCAAGAGTTACAAGGAACATCATTTTGCTATTATGATGAAGGCTCGACGTATGTCAGAACTGTTGAAGGTTCCTACTATGGTTGAATGGATTGAGGATATGTTTGACGAGGGTATTAGCCCTGTTGTGTTTATCAATTTCCAGGATACTCTAGAGGCTATTGAGAAACGGTTGGGTAAGTCAAAGAAGTTCAATGGTATGATTGCCAAGGTTGTTGGCGGTCAAAGTGATAAATCTCGTAATAGTGACGTTGAGGCTTTCCAAGCTGATACCAAACGTATTATGCTTGTGAACTTGGCGGCTGGTAACGCTGGATTGAGTCTTCATGACTTGAATGGCAAGTTTCCTCGTATGTCGTTGATCAACCCTAGTTGGAGTGCCTTTCATCTGATACAGGCTCTTGGTCGAATTCATCGTGCTGAGGGTAAGACTCCTTGTGTTCAGAAGTTGTTTTTTGCTGCTGGAACTATTGAGGAACGTCAACGTCAGCGTGTTGATACCAAGATTAAGAACATCGATTTGTTGAATGATGGTGATTTGAGTTTCGAAGTTAACCTTTACTAATATATGAATATTATCTGTAAGATGATGGGTATTCGCAAGTTGAGTTACTTGGATGTTAAGTATGGTAACAAGAATAACCATACTAGTGTCTATGAATTTACTGAGGATACCAAGGATAGTATCAAGAAGATTATTAATATCTTGTTGTTTGAGAGCCGCATGGATAGTGTGCTTGTGAATTATAATAATCAGTTGTTTGTGTGTATTCCCACTGATATTGAAAATCGCAAGTATGCCAAGAAAGTCTTGATTTATCATCCGTTGGGTGATAAAGTTGAGGTATAACAATTTAAATGCCCTCATGGTGTAATGGATAGCACAAGGTTCTTCTAAAGCCTTTGTTTAGGTTCGAATCCTAATGGGGGTACCATTTTATGAACATACTCAAAGATAAATTCAATAAGGTTATTGGCACCATCAAGAATGATGGTAACAATGTCAGATTAACTGACCGCAACAATAACACTGTGGGTGTTTATAGTAAAACAAGCAATTCTACATATGACCGCAACCAGTCATATGTTGGTAACGGCAATCAACTCTTGAGATTGCTGAAGTAAGTGGTTGCCTTTCATTGAATAGGACGGCTCTGGAGCAATCTGGAGCCGTTTTATTTTGCGCAGGGATGGTTCAAGGTTGCGGTTTGATTGGGAGGGTGCAGCGTAGACCTGGCCAGGAAATCAAAGAGGCCTATAAACGATTCTGTAACGCTAACGTTATAACGTAATCTACGCAGGGGTTGGTCCCCTACCCTGGCTTGGTCAGCCGCTCTGGAGACAATCTACCATAGATTGCGGCGGAGTCAACGGCTATTTTCTAAAACTTTTTTTAAGGTGACCGCTTGACTTTCTGGCTGGCTCTGGTAGATTATTCCCACGATGAAGCTACTGACCAAGGAACTGACCACCAAGCTGACCAAGGCTGGTTACGCCAACATGACTCCCATCTGCAAGCTGTTCACCCCCTGGGGTAAGGCTACGTGGTTGATTACTGGAATGGAGGATGGTATCCTCTACGGATTCGCTGACCTGGGTCTGGGTTGCGTGGAGTGGGGTGGCATTGACAGTCTGGATGCGTTTGAGAGGCTCCGGGGTCCGTTTGGGCTGAAGATTGAGCGTGACCTCTACTGGACTCCCAAGGAGGGAGTGAACTACACCGAGAAAGAAAGCCTGATTGGGGCTTGACTTTGGGTGGGGGTCTGGTAATCTATTTCCACAATGAACGAAGAACTTTACAAGCGGTTGACTGGTTTGAGGTTGGACACTTATGCTGTTGACCAGGGTCTTATGTTGAACTGTCTCGTTGGTTATTTGACTGGTGAGATTGTTTGGCAAGATAAGAATGGCAAGGTGAGTGCTAATGATATTGTGAGTGCTATTGAACGTATTCACAATCAGTGCAAGTTGGCTAATAACTAAACAATAAACAATAATACTAACATGAAGTTTGAAGATATTCAGAGTCGTTTGGTTACTGTGTTGAACCAGGCGCAAATCAAGGTTGGAACCAAGCAGAGCAAGTTGGTTGAGTGGGTTTATGTTCAGGCTCTGCGTGATAGTGGTATTACTATTCCGCCTGCCGTGGATGTGATGATGATGTGTGGACGTAGTGTGGCTGGATACAAGGACGTTGGCAAGCGAGAGCAACTTCCTTGAAGAAAGCTGTTGACTTGTTCCAAAAAGATGGTAACCTAGTTCCGTAATAAAAATAAAAGATATGGATAATCTGTTTGTTGCTCGTATTCATAATAACCGTCTTGGTAGTTGTGTGATGGTTGGCACTATTACTGATGGTGTCAATCTGATTCGTGAGTATGTCAAGGATCAGTTTGGTCGTGATTTGACTGCTGAGGAGAATGAGATTCTGGAGAATGACTATGAGTTCTACAACGACGATGATGCTGATAACATTATTAGTTTTAGTCTTGGTAGTCTCTCCACTCAATAATAACCCACAATAAATAACTAAATAAAGATATGCCTAATCATACTGCTAATAACTTCACGGTGACTGGACCCAAGGCTGATGTGCTTCGTTTTGTGGCACAGATCAAGGGTAATGATAGTGAGATTGATTTCAACAAGGTTCTTCCTATTCCGGATGAACTTCGTGGTACTAGTAGTCCTTCTCGTATTATGACCCAGGAGGAGATTGACAAGATCTGGGCTGAATGGAATAAGCGTAAGGATGAGGGTAAGTTGAGTTCATTTGAGATGGAACGTCCGATGGGTCTTGGTATTACCCAGGCTAAATATGATGAGTTTATTCTCAAGTATGGATATGCTGATTGGTATGATTGGTCTATTTTCAACTGGGGAACCAAGTGGAATGCTTATGATGTGACTGAATGGAGTATCAATGAGTGTAGTGAATACACTACGAGTGCTACTATCTATTATGAGACTGCCTGGAGTCCTGCCACTGCTTTGTGGTTGAATGTGTCGAAGGAGTATCCTAAATGTGAGTTCTACCATGAGTTTGCTGATGAGGGTGGTGCTTTCTTGGGTAGTGAGACTATCGTTGATGGTAGGATTATTAGTGAGGAGGAGTTGGATTGGGATAGTGATGATGGTATTGAGTTGAGGGAGGGATTGGGGCGGTATTGGCCGGAGGATGCCGAGGATGAGGTTGAGGTGGTGAAGGAGTAAAAGTCAAGCAAAAAAAGTTTGGGGTAATCTTGGAAAACCCCTTGACGTTTTCTGAAACTCTGATAATCTATTTACACGATGAAAATGAATATTGCTGTTATTGTTGGTGCTGTGGTTGGGTTTGTTGCCTTGGTGGTGGGGCTGAGTGCTTTGTTCGCACTGCCGGTGATGTGGTTGTGGAACTATGTGGTTCCCTATCAGTTTGGGTTAAAGGAGCTTGACTTCCTTCATGCTTGGGCATTGAACGTGTTGTGTGGGTTTATGTTCAAGAGCAGTTCCATCCGGTCGGAGAAGAAGGATTAAGTAATCAAAAATAGTTGTTGACGGTTTCAAAAAATCTGATAATCTATTACCACGATGAAAACTTACAAGATTGGTGTTGTGTGGCAGATGTATGGTTATGTTGAAGTGGAGGCTGATAGTTTGGTTGAAGCTATTAATGAAGTGCAAGATGCTCCATTACCTGATAATGGTGAATACATTGAGGGTAGTTTTGAAGTTGATGTTGAAGGTAGTGCTCTTAACGAAGTTGACTAATCAAAAAAAGCTGTTGACTTTCTGAAAAAAACTGATAATCTATTACCACGATGAAGATCAAAGTTACTGACATTGTTTATGACACTACTGACAATGAGGAGCTATATCTGAATATGGATCTTCCTACTGAGTTAGTGTTTGACATTGATGGTGATAGTGATGATATTGAGTATGAGATCGTTGATGCTATTGGCAATATTACTGGCTGGACGGTGAAAAGTTTCAAATGGTCTGAGGTGGTAGAGTAATCAAAAATAGCTGTTGACTTTCGGGTGGGGTGGTGATAAAGTATTTTCAGTTGATGGGACCGGAAGGAACACGACTGGCAACCTATCAACTGACAGCTAACTCAGAGAGTGCCAGTCAATAGATGCCGAGCATGGGGCGACTGGTGATGCCGCTGAGGAAATGGAGAACCAGACCTGCTGTTCAAAGAATGAAAACTGGACAATTTTAGAAAAAGTTCTTTACAAGTCAGAGAAATCTGGTAAAGTATTTAAAGAGTTGAGGGGAAAACGAAACGGACTCCAAAATACCCTGTGAAACATCAGGTGTTACTATGGAATAAAGTCCAAAAGTAGTTCCTCAACTCAACCAGACAGTGCCGCCCAAGTGATAATGGTTCCAGTCACTTTACACTGCGACAACAATGGGCAATAATTTTTGTTCTTTTATAATTTGATTGAATATCTGTTGTTAGCTCAAACCTAGAGCCGTCTGTTGAGTCAGCGAGATGTAGTAACCAATCTACACAGCAGTAAAAATCAAACTGGTTGATGAGGTTCTAGTCCAATCCAAGAATTATGTAAAGTGAAGAAAATTGTTGGGCCTTCACCATCAACCTTATAATTTTAACCAAACAATAGAGCTTAGCTACTCGACAAAAAATCATTATAAATCGGATAACAGCGGTGAGTGTCGGCAGTAACAACAAGTCTCAAACGGAAACCGTAAACGTCGATTTTTTTGTTTGGTTGTTCTTTTTTGATTGATATTACCTAACTGGAAAAGGAGCGTGTCGGTAGCCAAATAAGGTTCAAGGCGAAAACAGGCGTAACCATCATATAAACCTAAATAGGGATGGGGATTGTAGGTTCAAGTCCTACTATCAATCAAAACAATTTTTTTGAATAATGTATACAGGCGGTCATTCTAAACTGAACTGATCACCGGTGGTGAATGAGAGGTTCAAATCCTCTATATGTTATTCAATGACAAGTAACAGATAGACACGTAGGCAAAGCATTCGGATAATGCGCCCTCCGGTTGGGAGACTGAGTTCAATTCTCAGATGCTTACAGGGAACATATCGCTATACTACAAATGTAATGTGAGTGAGATCCTGAAAACTTGTTATTTAATTTCGGTGTCGGTAAACAAAACATAAAACATAAAAAATAAAATGAAGCAATACGCCGTGTGTCTGGTTATCAAGGAAATTGAGTGTGATGATGAAGGTGATTATATCTTTAATAGTGATCATCCCATTCTGTCCACACATGATACTATTAATGAAGCAGGTGAGGCACTCAATGATGTTTTAGTCGAATATGACCTCGCTGGATTGAAGCGGTATGTTGAGAAGAGGGGTTAATCGTAAATAATAATATGAATGTTGCAAATAACAGTAACAGTAACGATACCGAAATTAAATTCGAATTGTTCTGGGAACTAATTAAAGCATTCCCCCCAACGGAACCACATCCCAAGACGGGAATGCATTACGAAATTGTAACAAGAAATAACGCTGAAATGCTCAAGGTTCGTCGCAAGAAGTATATTTTCGTGGACGAATATTCAACCAAACATACCGTCAGAGAAAGATTCTATGCTCTTGTGACGGGATATTATCCCAATGGCACCAAGGCTACCCAAGATAATATTCGTAGTATGTCAGTATTCGTATCTGTTTTTAAACAGTTCAATAATTATATTAACTCAAAAACGATCAACTCAATCCGTGACGTTTTTAAGGTGAGCCTTCTTACCAACAAAATCGCAAACATCTCTTGACATTATAACAAAATACACTAACATGTTGACCATGACTGATAATACTGACATCGAAGACATCGATAATACTGACGCAGAAGACGCACTGTTCCATGAGGAACTGACCAAGTATGTGTCTCAACTGCAACCATTGTCACCAATTGAGTTGGCGGCTTATAATGATAAGATTAAGTTCATGGAGAATATTCATGATGAAATCCGCTTGACTAATCCTTCATTCATGCCACCATACGTGCCAGAGGATGACCTGGATGCTCCGTTTGAGAAGGGCAAGTATCTGGAAATCGTCTATAACGTCAGCACCAAAGAAAAGTGTGTTGACAACCTCTGAACCGCTGGTATACTATCTGGACCATGAAGAAACTCGAAAAGCAGTTTACGATGAACGCCGACAAGGTTGGAGACAACACCTTCACCCAAGTCAAACGTGAAGGCAAGGTCGCAATCTACAAACGGACTCGACCTGATGGTGAGATTAAGAGCTACGAGGTCTTTATTGTCAAGACGGTTGAGAAGGGTGCTCCTCTTCCCAATGGTAAGACTGTAGAGGAAACCTATGAGAGTTATCCAGGTAGTGCCAGTTTTGGCAAGACCGCTTATGATTGCAAGACTCTGGATCGTGCTGAGGAACGATTTGCAGAACTGTTGGAGAAGGTCAAGAATAGTGATGAAGCGAAGGAAGAGTCTATCAAGAGTGGTAAGCCTGTAAAGCGTGGTCGTAAGGCTTCTACTAATAAGAAGACTGTTCCGCTTCCCAAAGGTAAGTTCACTATGAAGATGATGATTAGTGATACTGGTGAGAAGCAACCTACCCTCTACAACATTATCCAGAAGTGGATTGCTGAGGGTAAGGTCAAGAAGGCTGGTAACGTCAAGGGTGAGGGTGTAACCCGTGGCCGGGCGCAGGTGGTCTACGAGGTGGTTTAAACGCTCTGTACGACCGTACAGGCTCGTTTGAAGGGGTGGTTGGGGTAACCTGACCACCCCGTTTGATTTTAAAAAAAGTTGTTGGAACCGCTTGACTTTGGGTCTGGTTGCGGGTAGAGTATTTCCACAATGAAAGACAATGATTATCTGATTCTGGAAGCCATGAGTGTGTATGGTGGCTCGTTTGTGAAGGCTCTTGCTGTTGCTGCTCGAATGGCTGACAACGAGAACTATGCCAAGCTCAAGGCTGCATTCCCTGAACTTTGGGACAGTTACGCGGCCTTTGTTCGCAAGAATGATTAAAAAAAGGTGTTGACGGCGGTGATTGTCTGGTGTAGATTATTACCACGATGAAGACAGAAGGATATGACCCCCGCAACATTGTGAAGGAATACGCTGCTCTTTATCGTGAGTCGGAGGAACGTAGGATGGATTGGGATAACTACCATCACTGGCTCTACTCGGTGGATGCAGCGGAGAAAGCCAAAGAAACTTTAAAAAAAGTGTTGACCCCAGACCAAACTCAAGATACACTGTAAGGACAATGAAGACAGAGATCAAGATTCGTAAGAGCTGGGGTAATACTAATCCTGTAACCAAGAAGATTGAGAGTAAGAAAGCTTATTCCCGAAAGAACAAGTGGGGAAATAAGTGGGATTAATAAACAATTTCGGTAAACATAAAACACAAAAAATAAAACAAATGAATAACACTAATACTGCTGGTAACACGTTCGTCGCTGATGACATTGAGGATATCGCTGATGTTCTCAAGTCTAACACTAAGACCGTTAATGTCAAGAGTGTCTTTGATGACCTCAAGGCGCAACACGCACTCAACACTTATCGTTGTTCTCACAACATGGTTAAGGTCCGTAATCCTTATAGCTGGTGGAAGTATGTGTTTGTGTGTCTGACCTATCTGCCCAAGGGCGCTAGTATCGTTGAAGTTAGTAACTTCCTCAGTGCTACTACTACTATTGAGATTGGCCGTTCGACTGCCACTCTGTTGGTTCGTGCTGTTCGACAGAATGCTCCTTGTAAGGTTCGTCGTGAGTATACCCAGAACCTTCCTTCGGTCGCCAAGATGATTGGCCTCAAGGCGAATCTGGCCCCCAAGGGTGATCCTGGCAAGCGTCCGTTCATCTTCCGTCTGGAAAACCCCAAGCGTGCTCGGACCATTCTGGCTCTGACCTTCCCTGAGCTGGTTCCCCTCTTCGAGCATATCGACGTTACCAAGAGCCTGGCTCGTTAATCTTTTTCTAAAAAAATCATCAAACCCCTTGACTTTCACCGGTCTCGGGGTTATTCTATTTCCACAATGAACGACAACATGACCCCCATGAAGAAAAACCTCATTCACGTTATCTATCCTGACGAAGCCGTTTACTCCTTCGTCGTCATCAATGATATGTCGGTGGAAGACAATCTGGAACGCACCTTCGCTGAGTGGAACGATGGTAGTGGCATGGAGTGCAAGATGTTTATCGAATCCAAGAAGCGTTCTCTGAGCGTCAATGATATTGTGTGTGTCAATGGTAAGTATTATCAATGTCAGTCATTTGGTTGGAAGGAGGTTACTACGGAATATGTTATTAACCTTGAGAATGAGGTTAGTAATCATCCTCGTAGGTTTGATGGTGCTTGGTTTGCTTTGAATGATGTTATGTGGAAGCGACAGAAGAATGAGATTTACCCAGAGTTGGTTTGAGAAGTCAAGAAGGGAGGGTGTAAAAACCCTCTCTTTTTTTGCATTTACCCGTTGACTTTCCGGCCATCTGGGGTAAGGTATTCCCAGAACGGCTGACAAAGCTAGGGTGGGGGACCAATCCCTACCATAATACCTTTAACGGTAACGCAGATAGTTGAAGAAAATTGTTGAAATCCATGCCAGCTGGTCTATACTTTTACCACGATGACACTCCAACAATTCCAGGCCGCCTTCGCAATCGCCAAAGACTTCAACCGTGACCTGTCCAACGTGGACGACAGCATCCTCTACGGCTACGGTCTCAACTCCTTCAAGCCGGTCCATACTACCCTTGAGGCTGTCGCCAAGACCATCCGATGGCAAGCCCTTCAGATGAACGGCGAGTGGGATGCCGAAGCATTGAACGAGGTGGCGGAGGCTGGCCGCCGAAACTTTCTGGTGCTCGGCTAAAGAAATCCGTTGACTTTCACCCAAACCCCTGTAGACTATCTCTGTAATGAAAATCACCATTGAGTTTGATCCCTCCTCCACCGCCGAGGTCAGATACGAGTATTCCCACAGCAAGACCGATACCATTCGGAAGATGCTGGAGCAGGTCGCTGACCGTATCGACGATGCCATCTGGTGTAACCAGGCCAAGAGCACGTTGAATCCCGCTCTGGTTGACCGCAATGGTGAGGGGATCGGGTCTGTGAAAATCCGGCTTGCTCCTGAAGAAAGGGCTTGACCTTTTCTCAACCTCTGATAATCTATTTCCACAATGAAATCCTACCTGACGATTGAACAAAATTCCCGTGGTGCCACCTACAGCAACTCCGACGATACCTGGACGGTCTACGAGATCCGCTGGTATCCCCGTAGTTCGGTGCTCGCCGGTCAACAGAGGCGAGTGTGGGTGGAAATCTTCAACAGCCTGGAGGAGGCTAAGGAAGCTTTCCCCGACGCTGAGGTGAGTGGATGCACCTATCGTGAACCCTACTTGAACCACCTGCCTGACGACGGTGACCTCTACTAACCCGAAAAAAAGCTCCGAAAGGGGCTTGACCTTTTTCTAAAACCTGATAACCTAGTTCCACAATGATTGATTACGAAGACGTTCAGTTTGAAGACCGCATGAGTGCTGATACTGGTTGGTCTGGTGATGGTAGTGGTGAAGATGACTTCGCTGACTACAATCAGAATGAGGCGGATGACTATCGTGATGAAGGTGCGGAGGATAGTTATCTGGATAGCTACTACGAAGATCAGACTGATATTGGTTCCGATTACTAAACAAACACAATAGGTTGGGGGTAATCCTAATAAATAAAACCCTCATACACAATATATATGAATCCCAAATACCTAGAAGATATCAGCATGACCTTCTTTGGCCGTAGTGTCTCATTGGCCAAAGCTGGTAACCAATGTGTTAGTTGCGGTAAGAGTGCTACTGACTTTCGTGATGAACGTAGTAAGAAAGAGTATAAGATTAGTAGCTTGTGTCAAACCTGTCAAGATGAAGTCTTCGGCCAGTTCGTTGACGGCTGAACTTTTTTTGAAAAAAAAGTAGCGGAGGTGCTTGACTTCCGCTGCGGGTTCAGTTATTCTATTTCCACGATGAACGACATGATTGACACCTCCTCTGACCTCCGTGACCTCATCACCGTTGACCTCGGTGAGGTCTTCACCCAGGACGATGCCGACTACGAACAACGTGCCCGTTGGGAAGAGTCGATGACCATGGAAGATATTCTGGAGGGCTAATTCACTCACGGTAATACAATAACAATAATACTTAATACTACTATGGCTAACAAAATCAAGAAGAACGATACCGTCACCAATAATATTCAGCTCGTCTACGGTATTGACAAACTCACCGTTGTGCCTGCTAATACCGAACTCAAGGTCTGGAAGGTCAAACGGGATGGCACTATCTATTGCAGCACCGTTGACCGCAACATCTATTATGGCACTATCACTATCAAGGCTACCGATGTCACCAAGGTAGAGAAGCCGCTTCCTACTGTCAATGTGGGTGATATCTATGTCTGCTCTTGGGGTTATGACCAAACCAATATTGACTACTACAAAGTGGTCAATGTCAAGAACAAGACCGTCAACCTCGTTAGTATCGGTCAAACCCGTAACTACACCGGTCCTATGCAAGGTGAGTGTGTGCCTGATACTAATGTTGAGGGTAATAAGATCTACACCAAACGCATGATCGACAACGGTAATGGTAGTGTCAGTTTCAAGATGACCAGTTACAGCTGGGCTTACAAGTGGAATGGTAAGACCAACCACTTTACCGAGTGGGCCTAATACATATACACTAACCCACCCCTATACACCCCTACCTCTTATGGTAACCCCATGGGGGTAGGGGATACTTATATAAATACAAGTTGACGGCCCTCCCCACCCAGTGGCCCCTACTGCTTAACATAGGACGCGGGGGGGCTCCCCAGCCGGGCATGCTTGTTTTATATAGAAGGCTAATTTTTTTCTGGACTTTTTTATATATACAATGCTGCGGTTTTCCTACAGTAGTTTTTGTATATTGGTAGGGTTTTTTGAATTTCCTGGCAGGGCTAATTTTTTTCTGGACTTTTTATATATATGGGTTTAATATAAATGGTGTAGATTGTTGGGTTGTGGTAGGATATATATATGGAGTATATGAAACGATATAAAAACAGTATAAAGTGTGCGGAGGTTGAGTGGACTGAGTTATTTGATATATTGCGGTTGCATTATGGTGCGACACAGTGTATTGACAATGGTATAGTGGAGGGTGATGGTGGGTATTATTGTGAATTGGAGGTTAAAGGGACGAGTGGTAGGTTTGTGAGGATGGCGATGGTGGAGTTATATGGTGATATTATAGGTGAGGGTGATATTGATATTGTGTATGATGGTGGTGAGGATGTTACTGAGTGTATAATTAGAATAAAGTGTGTGTGACGGTGGTATATTATATATTTATTTGTATATATGAATAATAATTTAGTGACGCACAAGAATGAGTATGGATGTTTAATGGCTATGGTTAAGCCTACGTATGGGCCTCATATAGTTAGGATGAACAAGACTGCGATACCGTCAGGTATATTGTATATTGATGACAATGATCCTACGTATGGGTATGACGAGGAGCCGCATGTGACTATCAAGTATGGATTTGTGCCTGATTTGACGCGGGGTGATTTGGGCAAGATATTGGGTGATATAAAGCCATTTGCGGTGCGGTTGATGGGGTTGAGTCAATTTAAGAATGAGAGATATGATGTGGTTAAGTTTGATGTGGAGTGTAGTGAGCAGTTGCGCTTATTGAGGGAGAGGTGTAATGGTTATGCTAATGAGGACAAGTATCCTGAGTATAAGCCGCATATGACGTTGGCGTATGTTAAGAAGGATAAGTTTCCTGATATTAGCAAGGTATTGGATATTAATGTTCCTATAACGAGGTTTAAGTATAGTGGCAGGGATGGCAAGAGTTTGTATATAAATTTATGATTAAATTAAAGTCAATACTATCAGAAAATCTAAGCGGTAAATCATTTATAAGTGTAGATATACAACCCGAATATCAAAATGCTTTTAGATTTACCATTGAAAAGTATTGTGACTTTCTTAATAATTCATATGAACAATTTTCATCTTTAACGTTTTTATATAATGGTGCAGATACTCTTGGAATGATTAGTGAAAATGATTATAAGATGTGGTTCTTGGAAAATGGATGTAATGAAGAAGTAATTGACGGTGCTAAGTTTTATGATAAAGGTTATGCCTTTTTTCGATATTGTATGGATTCTGATATAGAAGAAGATGTAATAGCTAATTTTGTTAGGTTCATGTATTTGAATGATATACGAGACAGTAGAGATATGGACAGAGATATGTGGGCAAAGTATTTAAGACAATATAGAAAGACTGATAAAAGAGAGGCATATGATTTATTGAAAGTAAGTGGTGATTGTGTTCATATACCTGATTTGATGGATTATTTAAAACGGTTTGGTGGAAACATTATGTTGACTGGTGGTGGTGTAAATCAATGTTTAAAAGAAGTGGAGATAGCGTTAAAGGCATTGAATAAGAATTATACTATATATGCACCGTTTACATATTAATTTATATTTATATAGATGATTAAACTTAAAAATTTATTAAGAGAAATTGAAGATGAATTTGATGTATCCGCGTTAAATAGTGTTAAAGATATTACGGATGTTGTGAAGGATGATATGGTGAATGTTGCTCAGGAGCAGTATGATGGGTGGCAGCAGGACAAACATGGAGTAAACATAGAATTGGGTCGAGGAGGTATATGTCATTTGATTGCGGATGATTTGATAGGTGTATTATATAAACATAATATTGATAATGTTCAGAGTGTATGTAGCAGTCATGAACAACATGTTTATATTGTTGGGCAGTTTAAAGAGGGTGTATATGAGATAGATATACCGTATGATATTTATGAAACAGGTGGGGGATTTACATGGAAAAAGAAGCCAGATGTTAAATTTAGTCGTGAAGATATTGTTATAAGTAGATTGAGCAGTGTCCCATCTGAATATAAAGATTACGTAGACGAATTTTGATTATATTTATATAGATGATTATATTAACTATTGTCGGTTTGATTCTTTGGTGTAGTGTTTGTGAATGGAGTTTACATAAATTTGTAATGCATAAGCCACCGTTTGGATTTACTTATGCTTATGTTGCTCATACCAAGGTTCATCATCACATGTATAAATATGATGATACTTATCATGCTCAAGATGGTGATGACGGTAAAAAAATACCTATGGCTTGGTGGAATGGTATTGTAATTTCTATATTGGCTGGATTACCAATGTTTTTATTTGGATATAAAATGTTTTTATTGACGTTTATTATATCCATGTGTTATTATGGCGTTTATGAATTTATACATTGGTGTATGCATTTGCCTAAGAGAAGGCATGTGGAATATAGGTGGTGGTTTAAGAAGTTGAATGGACATCATTTATTACATCATAGATATATGAATAAAAATCTAAATGTAGTATTACCGTTTGCGGATTTTATATTTGGAACACTATTGTTGAGAAGTCCTATTAAGTTTGGACAATGTAATACTAGTTATTGTGTGCCAGATGTTCAACCGTTAAAATAAATCAGTGTATATTTATAGTATATGATTAAACTTTCATCATTATTGAAAGAGGCAAATGAGGTTGACCAAAAATACATGCGGGAGGCTTATTTATTTTTTATAAATTATTTACGTTTACCTTTGGAAAGAATGAAGTTGATATTTGGTGTGTTAGGAGTTGACCCGGTTTCAAGTCAACCAACACAAGCTGAAGTTACAGTTAAGAAGGGAACCGTTCCTAGATATGAAATTGTTGTAAGAGTAAATAACCCCATGAGCAAAGCCGAACAGGTTCGTCATTTGGCGCATGAGATGCAACATGTAAGACAGGTAGAAGATGGTAGATTGGATATACATACGAATACTTGGGATGGTGTGGTTTATCCTCTTCCAAAGAGTGATGCTGAATATAAAAATCTTCCATGGGAACGTGATGCTCATGGTAGCGTAATGGAGTTGGAATTGGCATTTAATAGATACATGAGAGAAAAAGGTGCGGTCAAAAAAGTTATAAAAATATGATATGAGGTTTTAACGTATCATATATATTTATAATACATGGACATTACTGAGGCCAATCAAGTATCTGCTGGGATTTTATTATATAAAAAATCCCCCCTTCAAGTTTATTTGGCACACATGGGTGGACCATTTTTTTATGGAAAAGATGCGGGTGCTTGGTCGATTCCAAAAGGGATGGTAGAATCTGGTGAAAATTTGTTGGATGCGGCTAAGAGAGAATTTCAAGAAGAAACTGGTTATTCACCTCAAGGGCCATTCAAGGAATTGGGTTCTATAAAGATGAAGAGCGGCAAATCTGTATTTATATGGGCATGTGAAGTTCCTGCGGATACAACAATTAATTTGCGTTCAAATACTTTTCAGATGGAATGGCCAAAAGGTTCTGGTAAAATGCAGACCTTTCCAGAAATGGATAAAGGTGAATGGTATGATATTGAAACCGCAAATAATAAAATTGTAACATCTCAACGTGAATTTTTATCTAGATTATCAAATATGAAGAATGAATCCCTATTAAAAAATTTGGTAAATGAAGTTATCTGTGAAAGTGGAGAACTTGCTTTGA
>Ga0222714_10004023_pt1 | contig 14629 bp, 10 predicted proteins | sample C33_3DmetaG_FD_165048 | JGI IMG/M metagenome (GOLD analysis project Ga0222714, IMG submission 165048) | Estuarine water microbial communities from San Francisco Bay, California, United States - C33_3D | ecosystem: Environmental > Aquatic > Marine > Unclassified | place: USA: California... | reverse complement strand
GGGCTCCTGTTGAGGACATATCACCAACAGCTAATTGATTACCCGTAGATGAGACCGTGCCTGTCGAAGAAAGATTTGAAAATACACCTGACGTTGCGCTTACATATCCGCTAGCATACATGCTACCGTCAGATGAAAGCATTAGGTGAGTTTGAGCAGATCCATCGAGAATCAATGGACCAGTCATTGTATCACCAGTGGTATCTACGAATTGACCGGAATCAATTCCCGGAATACCATAGTATGTGGTAGCACTAATTACGGTTGCACTAATTACTGGAGTTGTTAGTGATGCAGTGGCTCCTTCCGTTGTTGAGCTTGCGTCACGAACAGTTAAAACGTCTCCATTTGTACCATTAACGACAAGTCTCTTGTTTTCGCTAGCATTCTTACCAGTTACTTTAAGAGTTGCGCTGCTTGCAATTTCTAATCTAACAGCATTAGCGTATGCTGAATCAAGGGTTGCTGGGGCCCCGCCCGCGCCTGCGCTGGCGTTAAATTCAAGGATACCTGAGGTAGGGATAATTAAAACGTTAGTCATGATGAATTCCTTATAGCTCTACAATCAACTTAGGCACATCGCATCGTTCTGCCTGTACCAAATAGTAACAATCTATCTTTATATAGTCAGTAAAACTTTCATAATCGAGATAGACTTTATTATTTTCTACCTTTTTTATGAATAACTTTTGATTAGATCCTATTGGAGTTATTTGCACGGTTATCGAATCCGGGTCAACTAACTTCCTCCAGTAATCCGGTAATTCTATTATATCGCTATTTATTAAGCGACCTCTAACATAAACACCGTTTTCCGGGCCTTCCAGACAGGCGTATCTTAATAATTTCTTTAAAGGAAAGAATGGGTGTTTAATTAAAAAGGATTTAGTTACAGCGGCTAAGTGAGCAAATACGGTTACATTACCACTAAACTCAGCCCCAGATAAGTAGGCGTAATCCCCTGCTGGTTGAAATAAACTGGAAGCTAAATGGCTTAAACCAGTGCCGTCTTCTCTAACATAGACTAACTTTCCAGCATTTGAATCATCAATAAAAAATGCATCAGTTAATTGACTAAATGCTTTTACTGGATTTGTGTTAACCCAAGAAGAACCATTATATTCTAATGATTGCCCGCTTGCTAAACTTTGAATTCTTACGTCTTGTATGTTAGACCCGAGATATATCCCGGAATAATTTATTGCTCTAACCGTAGTCGCACTTAATTGAGGCGTGTTTAACGTTCCGGTCATTGTATCGCCGGAGGTGTTGACGTAGTTGTTATTTAATTGAGCTAAGGTCCAGTGATTTTGAGTTACATTTGTATAGTGAGCACTAAACTCATTCCATCCATAAGAATCATAAGCATCTACAGTTCCATCTGATTTAACGACGAGAAAAGGGTGGTTTTCTGATGGGGTTGGAGGTAGAGCAGAAGTAAAACTAGACGGTGCGTAATATCTTAACTGTAATCCAATGTTTGTAGCAGATGTTGCTATCTTATCTGGATTTATAAAAGTGTATTCTGGTATTCCTTCAGTTGCATCTTGTAAAGAAGAGACATCTGTTTCTAATACAGTTACCTTGTTTTGAGTTACAGTTAATTGTGCTGCTAGTGCCGCAACATCTACATCGGTTATTAGCCAACCACCGTTTTCTGTGTATTGTAAAGTTTTATAAGCCTCTATTTGTTGTTTTTTCTTTACACTGGTTATATTAGCTAAATTATTTTTTATTTGAACAATTACAGTTACTGCAGTTGCATTAGGGTTGTAAACAGATAATTCTTGTATCTGCCTCTTTGTTCCAGTTGATGGTGCAGAAACCATGGTAACCGGGGTGGTTCCATTAGTTTGTCCACCATAAGATCCTAAAGTAGCTCCATTATTATGATCAATCCAGCTTACTGCAAATAGTAATTCCTCATCCGATGAAGCGGAATTAAGATATATTTCTAATAAGTAATTTGGTGTGGATAAAATCATGTCTAAATGTATTTATCATTCTAGAGGAGAGACCAACCTTTATGCATTATGTATTGTAAAGTTTTATCTGCTGGTATTTGTTCTTTTTTTCTTGTTATTTCTGTTGCAGAGTAAAATTGGCTTATTGTTATATTGTGGCTTATTGTATCTGCATTAAAAATTGAAATTCCTTTAATTTGTCTTTGATTTGGACTTGTTGCCGGATTTAATATGGTATTAACTCCAGTAGTGCTTATTGAAAGTGATTCATTACCTGCTACTGGAATTCTTGAGGTGTGGTCTGCATAATCAATACTAACATGAAGGGAGCTTGTTACTATTGCTTCCTCTAATGTTATTTTTAATGATTGATTAGTGTCAGATAAAAACATAATTAACTCACAAACACTGTTAAATGCAATCTACTTATAGCACCACTTACAGATTTAATTACAAGAACTATCCAATTTTCAGAAAATGTAACGTTAGTTGGATGTGAATTTCCTGCAGTTGTACTATCAGTAACCTCATTTTCATAAAGAACTGGATTTAATACATTTGAGGAGTCTGCTACGTCAGCGGTTTCATAAATACTCCACGTTGCAGATGTTCCACCAATAATAACAGAGTTAATTTGATTTATTGTATCTATATAACCCTCTCCATAAAATAGAGGGATAATCATGTTAGCTGAGGGATTCTCTATGTTTATTGAAATTGGTCTTACTTGCTTTGGAATATTTTGATAAGTAGTTGCAGATACTGTTGTCGCACTTACAGTTCCTGTAAAATTACAACCGGATAATGTAGCATACTGAGTATGTGGGTTACCTGTTGTCAATCCAGCAAGATCATTGTGGGATCCGGGAGCATAGTAACCCCCAGTATTATTCCAAACCAATACTTGGCCTGTAGCAGATGCAGGAGTTCTGCTTACATTATGAAGTTCATTAATTTCGTAACCATGTTGAACATGAACTAATATTGTTCCAGAGGAGCCAACCTCAATAACTGAACCAATCAATTCTGGGTGACTAGGAGCGGCAGCATATAGATTTGTTAAATTGCCGGGAAGCTCTCCTAAGTATAAAATATCTCCTACATTAAATAATGATGTATCAACTCCTGTTAGGGATCCGAACAACATCATTAAACCACGATCACCATCATTAAGTGTTTCTTTTAATACACCCATTCCTTTGTGAGTTGTAGCTTCTGCTGATGCCGAAGCTAAAGCTATTGCAGGCATGGTTGCAAAAGTACCACTCACATAAACAACTGTTCCTATATTTAGAGTTGTCCCAGTTTTATTTACGACTCTTAATGAAACTTCTTGACCGAGTCTTAAATCTGTTTGATTTGCACTTCTAAGTAAAAGTGTTTTTGTATTATCATCATAATACAATAGACCTTCATCAATATCTAAACCTGATGTGGCTGATGTATTAACGTTAAACTGAAACGCAGCACCAGTATTTATGACAGCATCGTTGCTGTATATTTGACCTATTAAGTCAAAGTTTATCCATTTGTCAGTTGCTGGATCATATTTTAAATAGTGTCCGTCAGGATTTCCAGTAATTACGACATCATCTAAATTACTTAAAGTGGTAACTCCTCCTGTAGCATTTTCATTTACCCAAGCGTTAACTGCCGTTGACCAAGTTAATACTTGCCCATTTGTTGGTGTTGTAGGATAGTTTATATCTTTCAATGCACTTGCATCTGTAGCTGATAAAAGATTTACAGTTTTGCTTCTAAGAGCAGATAAAGACCAATGACTTATAGTATTATCGGAATAAATTGGATTCTCAGTGTAAGCACCAACACTATTACCATTAACATATCCATTAATATGCTTATAAACCCAATGATCTAATAAACTCAATCCTATCTGTAAATTAGAGTTTGCTGTAGATACTGTATATCCCGCAAAGTCAGGTTGGTTTCCAGCAAACTCAATATAAGATTTCCAAGCATTTGGAGATAATCCTTCTACTAAACTATAAGGTGAATAAGATTTAAGATCATTAACCTTAAAATGCATATCAATAGAGCTAAGACCTTCTGTCTCATCTCTAAAGTACACAACATCATCAAACATACATGTACTGGCAGAAGAAACTCCTTTGTCTAAAAAGAGTCTACCTGTCATAGTATCGCCAGCAACATTTACATAAGTTGTTTCGGCAGTAGCAGTTGTTAAATAGTTTGATGCAATTTCCCAACTATAAGTTGTCGCGCCACCACCATCAGTATTCCCAACAAGAAAATGATTTGTGCTATTACTAGCTGGTTTTACTAATACAGAAGTACTGCTTCCATTTGAACCAACATATGGAATTGCATATGCCCCTTTATCCTCTAAAGTAAAATAGTATTTATCTAATCCCGATTCAGACCTTGTCCAGACACCAGCAGTTTCTGGATCTGTTGGATCTTGAGTATAAGGTGTTGCGGTTGCGACAGATGCAAAAGAAAATTGAGTACCATCCCACTTTAAATAAGTATCCGGGGTTTGTGCTGAGACTCCACTAACAGAACCATCCCCTTTACGATAATAAACAGCGTTATTAGGGGCATCTACAATTTCTACATAGTTTGCTAAGGTTGCTGTAAAAGTTGTTAATTCTGTTAGTGGTATAAAGTCTATATCAGTTCCACCCGAATTAACGGCCAATATTTCATTTGCTCCTCCTCCGGTTGTTACTGCTGGTGTATTAGCTCCTGTAGAGTAAATTACTTGCCTAGGCCCAGTAAATACTGCTTTTGCTACAAAATCTCCTGAGGCTGCGGACACTGCAGATACAGCGATCCCTGAAATACCACTAAAATACCAAAGACTAGCTTCGGTGGTGCTTTGTACTGGAGGAGAAGCTCCTGCCGGGGTTTGCCAAGCAAAGCCTCCAGCAGTCCAACTTAAATAAGTTCCGGGTGTGGTAGGAGCAATAATCCCGTCAGCAGCGTCATCACCTGATTTATAATAAATTTCATTAGTTGCACCAGCGTCATCTATTTCAACGAAAGCAGCTAAAGCCGTTGTTTGAGCATAACTTCCTAAGGCTGTATTTAATTCTGTAGGAGTTATAAATTCAGCATTTAATCCGTTAAATGTCCATACCGACTCAGCGTCAGGCTCACCCGTCGCATTGACGGAATAAGGAGGAATACCTGCTGCCCCACCCGGACCCCATGAGTAGACTGGATCACCAGCATCATTTGTGGATACGTTTAGATAACCACTAGTATTGGGATCAGGTAAGGTTATACCACTAGCAGTGCCTGCATCTTCTCTAAAATATATTTGCCCAATTCCTGCATCTGATACGGCTAATCCTCCTCCTGCAACGGGGAGTCCAATCCAATCAGAAGCAGAAATAGAGGAAACTACGAGATAGTTAGTTTCTTTGAGACCATCAGCACGACCTTCATCATCGTACCTTACAACTAAAGGATGTTGATATGGCATTGGCTATCACTTTTTGCCTCTACGACCTTTGCGTAACATCTTAAAGTCATGTTTATCTAGCTTTCCATTTTTATTAACATCTATTCGATGCTGGTTACCAACTAAATTATCAGACTCTTCTTGTTGTTTTTCACCTCTTAGAATTTTAAAATCTTCGCCATCTAATTTTTTATTTTTGTTTTTGTCTAAAATATGTTGCTTACCTTTTAAACCTTTGTGGCTTGATTCTTCTTGCTTTTCTTCTTCGTCTTCTTCGTCCTCATTTTCTTCGTCTTCCTCCTCACCTTCTTCTTCCTCTTCTTCGTCATCTTTGTGGGAGTCGATATCGATGTGGACTTCATCATCATCGCTGTCGGAATCTGCATCAGCATCAGCAGTATCAACATCAATGTTGACATCTCCATCTCCTTCGTCTTCTTCATTTTCTTCACCCATTTCGTGATCTTCCATAGCTTCTTCTTCTGGGGTCTCTTCGCCGCCAAAAGCTTCAGCATCATCTTCTGAACCCATATCACTCTTTAATTGAGAGATAAGGTCTTCTAATTCTTTTAAATTGCCTAAAAGTTCTTCGTTATCTTGTTCTGGGACTTCCTCTTCTTCACCTTCCTCGCCACTCATTCCCATTGCTTCGGCAGCGGCATCCTCTGAATCCATTGTAGGGGCGGCTACATCATCGTTATCCTCTCCTTCTGGTGCCATAGCATCTTCCTCAGGCATTTCTTCGCCCATATCAGAAGCCATTTCTTCTTCTGGCATTTCTTCTTCGGATCCTTCTGGGGCATCAATTTCTGCCCCGTATTGATCATCGTCTGTCATCTCTTCTTCACCTTCTGGTTGAAGAGCTTGAGTTAACCCCCCAATATCTTGTCCCATTAGATCCCCAGCATCACCTTTCATGTTGCCTTGAATCATTTTAAGAACTGCTCCAATCTTACCTAAATCATCTGCGACTCTGTTGAAGTCGAGATAGTTCATTAAACTTGTTTCATTAATAAAAGTCTTGTATTGAGCTTTGGCAAAAACTTCATTTAAGAAATCAGCGACATCAATGGTATCAACTCCATTTTTGTCTTTAAGCATTTCTGCCATCTCACTTAATACTCTTCTAAGATTAGACTTCTTAGGGGTCATTAGTGATAATGCTTCAAATATCAAAGCCTCTGTGTTTGCTAGAGTTGAGAAGGTTGGAACTTCTGTTAAGTTAGCAACGTTTATTCCATACTTTTCATTTAACAAAGAAACCAGATAATTCTTGACTGGCTTCTTAGATTCATATACTAATGAAACAAACTTCTTAAGAGCTACTTCGCTGTAATCTTGTTCTAGAACACTTAAAACTGTTCTGAAACTTTCAGTTAATTGCTTCTTTGTTGCAAAAGCAAAGTAGGGTATTGTATGGATTGTTTGAGCTAGAGACTCATAAACCTTGTTACTGTCTTGCTCATAAATCATTGCAGCTAAATTTACAATCTCGTCTCTTGTAGACCAGATTGAGTTAAAGCTCTCTTTTGATTCATTTAACTCTTTGCTTATTAACTCAGACTTAGTTAAGTGCTCGTAAAGATTTTGAGTTACTCTTCCGGGAATCTTATAGGTTGACTCATTTAAACTATCTAAATCAATCTTTGGAAGATTAAAACACTCAGAAATTGCTGATGCTAATTTTATTGCATTCTTAACTTCCGAGATCTTAGAAATTACTTTTGAATTTGTCTTCAAGTAGTTTACAAGAAGATCCTTTGTCTCTAAAACTCTCTTAAACTCTTCGGTCTCAGTAATCTTTGAGTTTTGTAATCTTTGAGACTTCTCATTAAGTTTCTTTTTGGTGACATCAAACTGTAACCTAAGTTCCCATAACTTAAGAACATCATCAAAGCTGTTCTCAGCGGTTATTAGATCATTTTCAATTACGTTAGATAAAAAGTTAGAAACTTTACTATCAACTATTTTTGAAAACTCATCTTTGTTTTCAAATATATCAGTGCTTTCGACTTTTATATTTTGCAACAGGTGAGGTTTACTTGGATCAAAAGTTCCTTTTAGAACTTTATTACTTTCAGTAATGAAAGTCGCTTCATTGCCATCAATAGAAAATAGTTCTATATTTTCTCTTATTGATCTTCCAAGGAAATCTCCTAACTTAATTAAGTTAGCGAAGTAACGATTTCTATTTTCAAAAACATTAGTTAACATTTGTCACCTTAACCATCAATCTTATCTAGGATGTCTTTATGTTGATTTTTTAGTAATTTTATCTTTACTGGATAAAACAGCATTCATTGCTTCGATTGCTTGAGGGGAGCAACCACCCTCTTCCATTAACTTTAGAATGTCTAAAGTATTTGTTGATTCTGCAGTTGCTGTCGGAGGTATATTTTCGGCAGGCTCTTGGCCTCCTGCTTCCATTGGTCCGGGACCAGCCATACCAGCCTCAGGAGGTGGCCCTCCAGCCATAGGAGGCATTCCCATGCCGGGAGGCATACCTGTCTTAACCATCTGAACTATTGGATCTTGTGATTCCTTTTCTAAACTAGCCATTATATCTTTAATCTCATTATCACTCATTTGATAATAATTCTTATAAAGGTAATCAAGAGGGAATATACCAAGCATCTTTACAGCACCCACGACCCTAGCTTTTTGCTCGTCAATGTCTAACTGACGTTTAGCTGCCATGTCTGAAGGTTCAGGTAACTTAATTTTTACCTTATTAGTTACATAATAAGTAAATCCTCTAATTAAAAGATGTCTTTTAGCTAAAGTTTCTAGTCCTACTTCTATAGATCTTTGAATTCTAGATATGACTCTGGAGAATTTAACATCAAGTTGAGCTAAATTAGCTTTTCTTTCAGGTGCTTGGTCTTTTTCAACAAGGTAATCCTTAGGAATCTTGAGCGCAGCAAGTAATTTGTCACGGAAATACTTAACATCGTCAGTCTCTCCGAGATTTTCTGCTCCTTTTAGCGTTTCAATCTTGGTTCCGGTGCGATTTCCATTAACTGCAACGAAAAAATCTTCGTCAGCAGACATTGGATTGTATCTTGCGTTAATATTTCCTGTTCCGTAATCGTAAAACTTCTCTTTTCTGAACTTTTGTTTTTGTTTTTCTAAAAACATTTCAGCTTTTGAGGCTGGAAGCTGCCCTACGTCGAGGTAAAAGATACGTCTTTCAGGTGCGCGGCTCAATCTGTAGATCAACATAGCATCTTCCATGAGCTTAAGTGATCTATAAATCTGTCTAGCAGACGCTGCAACGCTCTTTCCGTATGGGTAATAGTAAGGATCGGAAGTATGCAGACGGAAATGAATGATTTGATTCTTGTCAAGTGGAATTACTTGACGGTTTTTCATTACATCACCCTGAACACCGAAATTATCCCAGTCTTCTCTTAATGGAATTTCTTGTAAGAAGTCTGTTGTGTGTCCATATTCATTCTCTACACGATAAATGTAGTTTGGGTTTAATATTTTTATACGTTGAATACCAGCTTTAATATTTTTTAAATCAGGAACAATTTCAATAAAACAATCGCCATACTTAACTACGTTGCGAATAATATCCCAAAGGAATCTATCAAGATTAACTGTCTCAAAAAGTTCCTTAATTTCTTCTTTAGCTAACTCATCTTCTGAAATAATCTGCCATTCAGATCCATCTAAGTGCGTTTGAGTAGAGTCATCAGCATAAATATCAAATGCAGAACTGATTTCTGGATAACTGTCCATATCCTCAAACTCCTTATAACGACGTTTTCTATCGTATTCGGATTGCGTTATGTTGATATGGTCATTTTTACGATAAGGCGATACTAACGACCCCATCAAAGTGTCGGGCATTACAACGGTATCACCAGCTAACGGATGTAAATTAGTTTTAGGCTTCTCAGGTGTAGGTGTTAAATTGTCTATTGTTTGATTTAACCCATCTCGTTGATATTGTTGAGCTATTGCCTCAGCACCTTTAGTGCTAAAGAACTTGGCAAAAAACTTACCAATTTGGCCTATAGGAAACCATGGGGATCCAAATGCTGGTGTTCCCGTACCGAATTCAGTATAACCTTCGTCTATCTTCCTAGTAGCCATGAGATATCTTCCTCAGCAATACCGTTAGTAGACTTCATTGGGTACTTCCTAATGTTTATTGGCAATGGCATCATATCTTTAGTATCATGTATTCTTCTTTCAATAGGGGTTGTCCCTATTAAGTTAGTTAAACAATGATTAGTTAAGGCTAATGACATTACTAAATCGTCGTTACAATTGGTATCTGCAATATATTTATTGCTCTCATCGATAATAAAAGTTAAAAGTTCATTAATAGTGCGCTCAGAATTGAGTTTAATTTTAATTGCACGGATACTTTCATCCATATTAACCAGTATTTGCCGTCTTAAAGTGTCTGTTAACTGTAATCCTACCTCTCTGGAGTCATCTAAATATAAATTCTCGTATTCTTCTTCGTCTTTAAGGAAATAAATTAAATTATGTCCTATTAAATTACGTTCTGGTAGTATCTGAGCCAAGTTATAAATTTTACCTTCTTCAGCTAAAATCTTAGCAAAATCCTTTAAAGTGGTCCTATTGCTATAAAATTCAGCTACTTGTTCTCCATTATAGGCATCAATAATATGGAATGCAGAATAATCTAAGCCCCTACCCAAAGAACAATCTGCACCTATAACATATTCATGGGAAGGATCTGGTCCTTTCCAGATTCTCATGCGATTGTTGTACTTAGTCCAATATTCTTGATTAATGTTTTCTTGTAGTTGCTTTAAGATTTCACCGTCAATAAAGGTATTACCAGTACCTAGGAACTCGCACTCATATTCTTGAAGCCATTGTTTATGATTTAAATTAGCCCTAGTGATCATTTCCCAATTATCAACATTAATCGGTGGATCTCTGTTTATCATCTGATCGTAAAGCCAGTCGTACTCAGGATGACGCTTGTATTCTGGATGATCCTTCCAGTTGATGTCTATGGCATGGAATTCACTATCGCCCTTAATAGCGTCAGTATACGTTCTATAGAACCAATTACCAATACCATTTACTGTGGATAGTGCAATCACAGAACCACCAGTAGAAATGACTGGGTAAGCTGCTGCCCAAATTGTATCAATATACTCGATAAATGCAGCTTCGTCAATAATCAAGAGTGATGCGGACAATGAACGACCTGATTGTTTAGAAGATGGTCTAGATTTAATTACTGAGTTGTTTACAAACTTAATGTTATGTTTATTAATTTCAGTTACGTTAGGTTTTAACCAAACTGGTAACTCTTCATACATAACTCTAATTCTTTCCAGCACTTCGGTAGACTCAGCATCACCTTTAGATAAAATTACCGTTGTAAAGTGAGAATTAAAAATGCAGGAATGGAGAGCAAAAGCTGCTACCGTAGTTGTGCATCCAGCCTGTCTAAACTTTCTTAATATATTAAATCTGTGACTCTTAAAGTCTGACATCAACTTTTTTTGAAAAGGATAAAGTTGAAAATTAACAAGACCTCGTACCGGATGTGTAACTTTAACGTAATTAGATGTAAAATATACAGGATCGTTTTTACATTTCAAAAATTCTTGTTTTATTTTTTGAACATCCATGCTATGATCTCTTTATATGATTCATACATTAATATGTAGTAGAAAGAATAAACAACCTGAGTCATTAGAAAGACTTAAAAGGTACTTATTATTAAATAATCTACAATCATATTTTATAGCTTATGACGCACCTTCTATGTTTGAAGGCTACCAGCTTGGTTTTGATACCTTGAAACCTGCTGATGAAGATATTATAGTGATGTGTCATGATGACATTGAAATTATCACTGACGGTAACGATTACCCTAAATTACTAGAGGAATACCTTGCAGACCCTAAAGTTGGTTTTGTCGGAGTTGCGGGAACTACTTATCTCGATAAAGACGCTATCTGGTGGGACATGTACAGACGGCAAAAAGGATTACATAGCGGTATGGTTTTTCAGGGCGTTCGTATGCGAGATAGCTATCCTAACTGGTTTGGTCCTTGGCGTAACGTGGTTGCCCTTGATGGATGCTTTATTGCTACTAAAGTCAAAACTATGAAGAAGATTGGCTTTGCGAAGCCAAAACAGTTTCCCGGTAATTGGGATTTTTACGATTTACATTATACAACAACAGCGTATAATGAAGGATACGTCAATAAGACTTTGCCTATAATAATATTACATAACTCTTCTGGAGAACTTGTAGGTAGAGAAGGTTGGGAAGCTAACCGTAAGGAGTTCCAGAAGATGCATCGCTTACCTATTTGGTGTCATAATGGCTGATTTAATAATGCTTTTTGTTTGGTCTTTAATAGTCTTTAGTGCAACTAATATAGTTGTTGTATCTAAGATGTTTCAAGGAGTTAGAACTTGGGTTAGTTTTAAAGAAGTAAAAACAATAACTGACGAAGAAGGTAATCAGAAGCAGGTAGGGATTCCTAGAAAATTTAGATTTTTTTCCAATCTTGTGCATTGCTCCATGTGTTTGGGATTTTGGTTTGGAGTGCTTTTTGGAATTTTTGTTTTTAGTCCGACTCTTTCAATTTTGTTAGGGGATTGTACATTAGTGAACCATTTTTCTGATGGTTTACTAGGTAGTATTATTTCTTGGATTTACTATTTAATAATTAGTAAGTATCAAAAGAATTTTTAGTCAACACCCGTTAGCACAGTGAGTTACACGACGCAACATTCCACGCTTGGAAACCATTGGCAAAATGACAGGTAAATTTTCCATAATAGGCACCTTTTACTTAACTAGATATCTAAAAGTATCTATGAGCCTTCCATGGAGTATTACACAGAATTTGTAACAATATTAGCGACACTTGTAGCTAACCTTATAATTTTTATAAGAGTGTTAAATAGAAAGTTACAACCCATTAGGGAAAGTAGTGAAGCAACCAGACATCAAGTAGAGAAAAACGGCGGAAACTCAATAGCCGATGCCATAGGAAGAATTGAAGCTAATACCAACGAACTCAAAGGTTGGTTTCGTGGTATCCACCAAATAAACCCAAATCCAATTTATCAAACCGATCAAACTGGTTATTATGTCTGGGTTAATCCAGCCTATACAAAATTAGTCGGTGCTACAGCTTCGGATCTTTTATTCAAGTCTTGGTTGTCTGTAGTTTACTCAGCAGATAAAGCTAAAGTGTTAGCTGAGTGGGAAGCAGCAGTAGAAGCTAAGGCGACATTTGATTGTAAATTTAAAATGGTTAATTTATTAGATGACCATGTATTTGAAGTTAGATCAATAGCTTATCCAGTGTTCTCAAATGACGCATCTAAAGATAAATTAATTGGTTATATTGGAACTATAACTTTAATGAACCCTTTATCTGGTTGCCCAATATTAAATAATGAAAATGTTAGAATAGTTAAGGACGATGGTAGTATATAAGTTAGGTGAATTATGAGTCTTCGTAAAGTCTGTGAATCTCTTCGTAATCCTAGAAATTTAAATATTTATGAGAGCTATGCTATCTCCCTTTTAGAGGCTATCAGTAGATATGCAGCTAGAAGAGTAGCTGAAGACCCTGCAGTAAAAAGAACTTTAGCTAGAGGTTTAGTTCCCGGTAAGGAAGTAACCCAAAAGGCGAGAGATGCTGCAGCCAAAGCTATAAAAGCAGATCGTAAAACTAACCCAGAAGGAGTTAGAAAAGACTATGAAGCAGCTAAGAAGAAGGCTGGAGGACCCGGGTCATTATTTGATGTAGCTTTAGATAAGCCCGGAAGAAGACCTCAAACAGGTGGAAGTAAAATAACTTACACGACTAAAGATGGTAAAGTTCAAAGGGTTAGAAGAGATCCAACAACCGGAAGACCTACATTTACTGACGAGAAGTGAATTCACCTTGCACCCGTGATTGCCGCCTAGACGATAATGATTTATGTCTAGGCTGCTTTCGTTTCTTAGACGAAATTTATAATTGGAAGTCCTCTACGGAAGACGAACAATTAAAAATAATTAATTTAATTTCTGAAAGAAAGTCTGTGTGGGAAAAAGAAAATTGTCGTAAGGCTTAACTATGCATTACATATTAGCATTGTTGATGACTTGCGGCTTCCTTGTTGCTCAAAGGCCACAAACTCATCGTCCATTCCCAAGAGAGCAACAAAGAACAGAACACAGAGAAGTTAAGCACAGAAGAGGACCTGTCGAAAATCGGAGACATAGACATCATCATTGCAGATGTCAGTGTCATCGTCGTTTTAGAAGATAATTACTCTTCAACGTAAGACGCATAGATACCTTCAGGTGATCTATGCGTTTTTTAATTATATTCGTATTATTCTGTGTTTCTTTAATCGGGCAAACCAAGCCCGCAATGCCTATTTATGAAGAGGAACAGCGTCCTATTGAATGGACGGAGTTAGTTCCAAGCCAAGATACGATCCAGTATTTCGTCGATAATGCCATAGGAGACGATTCTTTCAACGGTAGGTCACCTTGGGTACTCGGCAATGGTATAGGGCCTAAAAGGACCATACAGGCTGGTTATAACGCACTCAGAGACGGATACCCAGACTTCCTGTTCATCAAGAGAGGTCAGACTTTTAACGAGAACATAGAATGGAACAAGTCTGGTAGATCGGACACAGAAAGAATGGTAATTAGTGCATACCAGAACGAATTGCACTTACCTAGACCAGTAATAGTTCCAACCTATGCTGCAATATTTCACTTTAGAAACTATAGAGGCTTTTCTAATGTAAACATATTGAGCTTAGACATAAAGAATCCTGCCTACGATCCAGTAACAAACCCAAGTCTTTGTGGTTTTACTCTTTTAGGAACTTTTCACAACGTTCTTATCGAAGACGTAAGAACTACAGGCATGGGCGGCGGAATAAACATGTACGATCCAGATGGAATCGTAAGCCAGCCCGGAACTAACGTAGTTCTAAGACGCTGTGTAATCGTGGATGCAAGCAAAAGACCTAACATAGGTCATTCACAGGGAATGTTTACTACCGGGCACAGAATGGTAATTGAAGAATGCTTATTTGATCACAACGGGTGGACCGAGTCTGATCCAAGTACACAAACCATCTTCAATCATAATCTTTATGTCAGTCATTCAGGTGTCGTTCCAATAACCTTTAGAAATAACATATCAGCTAGAGCATCTTCACACGGAGGTCAGTTTAG
>Ga0222714_10004020_pt1 | contig 14636 bp, 16 predicted proteins | sample C33_3DmetaG_FD_165048 | JGI IMG/M metagenome (GOLD analysis project Ga0222714, IMG submission 165048) | Estuarine water microbial communities from San Francisco Bay, California, United States - C33_3D | ecosystem: Environmental > Aquatic > Marine > Unclassified | place: USA: California... | reverse complement strand
ACGGCTCGCCAGGCCGGCCAACCACCATGCGGCGCCACCGATCACCAGGACGACTCCGCCCACGACCACCGGCACCACCCACTCGCCCCACACGCCGGAGTCGGCCTCGCGCTCGAGGGTCACCTCGATGTCGCCCTCAGTCACCACCGCACGCGCCTCGAGCGCCTGCACCGGGTCGCTCCAGTACACCACCTCGCCATCGCGCCGCACCACCACGCGCGTGCCGGGCAGGAACCTCTTCGCGGCCGCGACGCCGGCATACCCGTCGTCGCGCGCGACCGCGGCGATCTCCTCGCCCTGCTGGCGAAGCTGCTGCGTCACCTCCCGCTGCACCCGCGTGCCCACGAAGAGGCCCAGCAGGAGCTGCGTGGCCACCACGGCGATCACCAGCGCTGCCCCGATTGCCAGCGCGATGCGGCCGCGGTAGGAGGCCGGGAGGAACCGCGACCAGGGGCCCTCCCCCTGCCGCCCGCTCACGACCCGGAGGTGTCGAGGCGGTAGCCCACCCCGCGCACGGCGACGATCGGAAGGTCCTTGCCGAGCTTGCGGCGCAGGTTGGCCACGTGCACGTCCACCGTCTTGCCGCCCACGCCCGACTGGTAGCCCCACACCCGCTCGAGCAGACGCTCCCGCGTGAACACCACATTCGGATGCGCGGCCAGCTCGGCCAGCAGGTCGAACTCGAGCCGGGTGAGCTCGACGTCCTCGCCGTCGAGGGTGCAGGTGCGGCTGGTGGGGTCGAGCTCCGCGCGGCCGGCCCGGAGCACCGCGCCCGAATCGGCCTCGCCCTGCACGCGACGCAGAACGGCCTTCACGCGCGCCACCAGCTCGCGCGCGGAGAAGGGCTTGGTCACGTAGTCGTCGGCGCCCATCTCGAGGCCGGTCACGCGGCTGGCCTCGTCGTCGCGGGCCGTGAGCATGATCACCGGAACGCCCGGGTGATCGGCGCGGATGCGCCGGCACACCTCGAGCCCGTCCACCTCGGGCAGCATGAGGTCGAGCAGCACCAGGTCGATGCCGCCGTCGCGCATCTTCGAGAGCGCCGCGGCGCCGTCGGCGGCCTCGGTCACCGTGTAGCCGCCGTCGTCGAGGTACATGCGCAAGAGCCGGCGAATGGGCTTCTCGTCATCGACCACGAGGATGTGTCCGCCAGTCGCCACGCGCCGATGGTACCGCTGGATGCGGGTTGCATCGGCGCGGACGCGCGCCTAGCGTTCCCCGGCCGGGCGAGATAGCTCAGCTGGTAGAGCACACGACTGAAAATCGTGGTGTCCCCGGTTCGAGTCCGGGTCTCGCCATCTCCGCGCGCCGCGTTCCCCCAGGGGTCGCGGCGCGCGTGCGTTCAGCGGCCCGGCCACCGAGACCCGCATAGCGGTGCGTGGGCGCCTTGTCTGCGACCATGCCTCCCGATGGATCTCTCGATCGTCGTGCCCGCCTACAACGAGGAGCGCCGGCTGCAGCCAACGCTCGATGGCTGGGCCGCCTGGATGGACGGCTTCGCCGGCTCGGTGGAGCTCGTGGTGAGCGATGACGGCAGCGGTGACGGCACCGCTGCGCTGGTGGAGCGCGCCGCGGCGCGCGATTCGCGCATCCGGTTGAACCGGCTGCCGGAGAACCGCGGCAAGGGCGGGGCCGTGCGCTCGGGCATGCTCGCGGCCACGGGCGACTACCGCTTCTACGTGGACGCCGACTTGAACATCGCGCCCTTCCACGTGGATCCGGCGCTGGCGCTGCTGCGGTCGGGGGTGGCCGACGTGGTCACGGGCAAGCGCAGCCTGGCTGCCTACGCGGAGACCGAGAAGAGCGCAGCGCGACTTGCCGCCGGGGCGGCCGTGCAGGCCACCCGCCGGCTGCTCGTGCTGCCGGTGATCAGCGACACGCAGGCCGGCTTCAAGGGATTCACCGCCGACTGGGCCCGGCGGGTGTTCGAGAAGGCCACGATCGACTCGTTCGCCTTCGACATCGAGGTTCTCTACCTTGCGCGCCGCATGGGCGCGCGCATCGCGGAGATGCCGGTATCGGTGGAGTTCCGGGACGAGTCGACCTTCGATGTCGGCAAGCACCTGCCGCCGTTCATCGAGGACATCTGGCGCATCCGCAGGAATGCCTGGAAGGGCCGCTACTCCTGACGCATGAGGGCGACGACCTCCCCGGCCGTCGCCTGCACGCGCTCCTCGGCGCTGCCGCCGTTGAGCGCCACCGACACGAGCCCGTGCGAGTCGAGGTAGACCAGCAGCGCGCCGCGGGGAACGTCCGCGAAGGTGCGCCCCATCATCGCCTGGGTGCGACCGCCCTCGGCCGTGGCCACCCAGAGGCGGTCGCCGTGCACCAGTCCGGCGGCCATGAGGTGCTCCGGGTGCGCCCACAGCGCGAGGTTGCCGAAGCGGTCCACCCCGGCCACCAGGGCCTCAAGCGCACCCGGTGGGGCGCTTGGCTCCGGCAGCTGGGGGCGCCCGAGCGCGGCGGGATCAACGGCCGGGCCGAGGTCGTCAAGGGGGGCGCCGAGGGCCAGGTGCGCCGCGGCGGGGGTGAACACATCGCGCCCATGGAAGGTGGCAGCCACGGGCGGGCGCATGTGGTCGGGGTTCGTGACCTCCACTGCGCGCACCGCCCCGAGGCGGTCGGCGGCCAGGCCCAGCAGCCCGTTGTCGGGGCCCACCACCATGCGGCCCCATTCCACCTCGAGCGCCACCCCGGGGCGATTGGTGCCCACGCCGGGGTCCACCACCGCGATGGTCACCGAGTCGCGTGGCATCAGCCGAACCAGTCGCTCGAGCAGGATCGCCCCCCAGCGGATGTCACCCGGCGGCACGTCATGCGCGAGATCGATGCGATCGCTGCCGGGCGCCATGGTGGCGGCCACCGCGTGCAGGGCGCCCACGTGCTCGGTCTGCGGGCCGTAGTCGGTGAGAAAGCCCAGCGGTCGGCTCATGCGCGCGCCGCTACCCGTTCGGCAGGTTCGCCGGCTCGGCGTCCACCAGTCCGATGACCGCCTCGATCAGCGCCGGGATGTCGCTGTTCAGGGCCTCCACGGCCACAACGAGGCCGGCATCGCGGGCGGTGGCGGAGGTGATGGGGCCGATGCTCACCACGCGGGGACCCGCAGCCAGGCGGGCGCGCTCGGCGGCGTCCAGCACCGCCAGGGTATTGGTGACGGTGGAGGACGAGGTGAAGGTGATGACGTCCGCATCGAGCGCCTGCGCGATCACCTCGTCAGACGGGCTTTCGGCCACGGTCTCGTAGACCACGACGTCGTCCACCTCGGCGCCACGGGCCCGCAGGGCATCGGCGATGACCGGGCGCGCATCGAGCGCACGCGCGATGAGCACCCGGCGGCCGTCCATCGGATGGGCCTCGAGGGCCTCCACCATGGCCTCCGCCACGAAGCGCCCGGGCACCACGTCCGCGCGGATGCCGTGAGCTGCCAGCGCGGCCGCGGTGGCCGGGCCCACGGCCGCCACGACCTGCTCGGGGCGCAGACTGCGTGCGTCGAGGCCGCGCGCGGCCATGAGCCCTGCCAGCGCCTCCACCCCGTTGGCGCTGGTGATCACGATGACGTCGTACTCGCCGATGGCGTCGAGGGCGGCCTCGACGTGAGGCGTGGGGCCCGTGGGCTGGATGCGGATGACCGGCATCTCGATCACGTTCGCGCCCAGTGCCTCGAGCGCGCCCGCGAGGTCGCTCGCCTGGGCGCGGGCCCGGGTGACCACCACGCGACGCCCGGCAAGCGGACCGCGGCCGGCTGCCGCGAGGCCGGGCTCGCGCGACACCACATCCCCGAACACGAGGATCGCCGGGTTGCCGAGGCCCTCCTGCTCCACCCGGTCGGCGATCGTGCCGAGCGTCGCGGTGACAGACCGCTGATCGGGCGTGGTGCCCCACTGGATCGCCGCGGCGGGCTGGTCGGCCGGGCGCCCCGCGGCGATGAGCCGCTCGGCGATGCCGCGAAGGCGCCCCATGCCCATGAGCACGATGAGCGTGTGCGGCAGGCCCGCGAGGCGGTCCCAGTCGTTCTGCTCGGCGTCCTTCGCCGGGTCCTCGTGGCCGGTGACCACCGTGAAGGCCGTGGACATCGCGCGGTAGGTCACGGGAATGCCCGCCGCCGACGGCGCGCCGATTGCGGAGGTGACGCCCGGCACCACCAGCACGCGCACGCCTGCCTGCAGGAGGGCCTCGGCCTCCTCGGCACCGCGGCCGAACACGAAGGGGTCGCCGCCCTTGAGGCGGGCGACCACTCGACCCTCCTGGCCGAGGCGCACCAGCAACGCGGTGGTCTCGTCCTGGGTCAGCTTGGCGCGGCCGGGCGCCTTGCCCACGTCGATGAGCTCCGCGTCGGGGCGCACCAGGTGCATGAGCTGCTCGGTGCCGAGGCGGTCGTAGAGCACCACGTCAGCCCGCATGAGGGCCTCGCGCCCGCGCACGGTGATGAGGCCGGGGTCGCCCGGCCCGGCGCCGATCAGGTAGACCATCCCCCGGCTCATGGGGCACCCACCTCGAGGGCGGCGCGCGCGCCGAGCGCGACCGCATCGACTGCCAGTCCCTCGACATCGGCGAACCGGCCGGTGCCCTCCCACCACGCGCGCATGCGCAGGACGTCGCCCTCGGCCACGCAGAGCGCTCCGGCCGCCACGCTGCAGCCGCCGCCGAGGCGAGCGAGGAACGCCCGCTCGGCCAGCAGGCACGCATGGGCAGAGGCATCGTCGATGGACGCACAGGCATCGCGCACCGATGCGTCGGCGGCGCGGCCCTCGATGGCCACGATGCCCTGCCCCGCTGCGGGCAGGCACACCTCGAGCGGCAGGGCCACGACATCTGGCCGATCGATGCCAAGGCGCCTCAGGCCCGCAGCAGCGAGCACCAGGGCGTCCACCTCGCCGGCATCGAGCTTGGCCAGTCGCGTGTCGACGTTGCCACGTACCTCGACCACCCGCACGTCGGGGCGGGCGGCACGCACCTGCGCGCTCCGGCGCGGGCTCGTGGTGCCCACGCGCGCTCCATCCGGAAGGCCCTCGAGCCCGCCGCGGCTTCCCACCAGCACATCCGAGGGGTCCTCGCGCGGCGGGGTGGCGATGACCGCCAGCCCCGGGGGCAACTCCCCGGGGAGGTCCTTGGCCGAGTGCACGGCGATGTCCGCGCGACCGTCGAGGAGGGCCTCCTCGAGCTCCTTCACGAACATGCCCTTCACGTCCATACCGGGCGCCGAGTCGGCGCCGGCGAGGCTCCAGCGGTCACCCGCGGTGGTCAGCTCGAGCAGCGGCGCGTCATGGCCCGATGCCTCGAGGGCCTGCGCAACGGCCCACGACTGCGCCAGGGCCAGGGCGGAGCGGCGCGTGGCCACGGTCACGCGCACGGGCGCCCGTCAGCCGGGGGCGCCGGGGCGCGCCGCGATGCCCGGGGCGTCATCGGGCTCGTGCTGCCGCGGTCCGCGCTCGGGCAGGTCGAGGCCGAACAGCATGCGCAGCGACTCCACGTGACGCAGCCCATCGATGCTCGTGGCGGCCTCGCGGGCGCGCACGGTGGGCTCGTGCAGCAGCTTGTTGAGAATCGCCCGGGTGACCTGGTCGATGCGCTCGGCCTCCTCGGGGCTGATCTCCCCGTCGGGGCCCGCCACGCGGGCGATCTCGCCCTGGCGGATGGCCTCGGCCATCTCGCGCAGCGACGTGATGACCGGCGTGACGGCCAGCCCCGAACGCCAGCCGGCGTAGCGCTCGACCTCCTCGCCAACGATCACCTCGGCGCGCTTGGCATGCTCCTCGCGCTCGTCGCGGTGCTGGGCCACAACGCGCTCGAGGTCGTCGATGTCGAACAGCACGGCGCCGTGCACGCCCGAGGCGTCGGGGTGCACGTCGCGGGGCACGGCGATGTCGATGAGCACCATCGGCCGGCCAGGGCGGTCTTCGAGGGCCACGGTCACCTGCTCGGCCGAGATGACCGGATGCGGGGCGTCGGTGGAGCAGAGCACCACGTCGGCCATGGAAAGCTCCTCGGGCAGGCAGTCGTAGCCCAGGCCCATCCCGCCGAGGCGCTCGGCGATCTCGCGGGCCGTTCCGACGGTGCGGTTGATCACAACCAGCTCGCCGAGGCCGCGCTCCATGAGCGCCCGGGCCGTGGCCTCGGCCATCTGGCCGCCCCCCACCACCAGGCCGCGCCGGCCGCCGAGGTCGGGGATTGCCTCCCGGGCGAGGTCGGCGGCCACCGTGGACACCGAAACCGGACGCACGGCCACGCGGGTCTCGGTGCGCACGCGCTTGCCGGTCTCGAGCGCCTGGCGGAACAGGCGGTCGATGAGCACGCCCGTGCACTCCTCCTCGGCGCAGCGCTCCCATGCGTGCCGCACCTGGCCCTGGATCTCGCTCTCGCCCACCACCATCGAATCGAGGCTGGACGCCACGCGGAACAGGTGCGCCACCGCGCGGTCGTCGAGGTGCGCGTAGCGCACGCAGTCGAACTCGCTGCGGGTCATGTCCTTGCTGTGCAGCACCAGCGACTCGCACACGGCATCCTCGGCGCCACCGGCCTCGAGGGCGTGCACGTAGACCTCGGTGCGGTTGCACGTTGAGAGCACCACGGCCTCGGCGATGTCCGGGTGGCGCACGAGCTCGCGCGCCATGGTGCGTGCTGTTGTCTCCGTGAGCGCCACCTTCTCGCGCTGCTCCACGGGAGCGGTCTTGTGGGAGATGCCGACGACGAGCAGGTGAGGCATCACGCGGCCTCCGGGGTGGCGGCGTCGAGGCCAAGGGCGGCGCGCACGCGGGCACGGCAGGCATCGGGGCCCTGGGAGGCGATGTCGTCCACCACGCCGGAGTCGAGCAGGGCCTCCACGGCAGCGCGACGCGATGCGATGTCGGGATGCACGGCGATGAGTTCCTCGCGCGTTCCGGCGAGCAGGGCGATGAGGCCGGCCCAGCCCGGGCCGAAGCGCTGTTGCAGGTCCTCGCGGATGCGACGCGACACCACGGGGCTGGCGCCACCCGTGGTGATCGCGATGGCCAGGTCGCCCTCGCGCATGAGGGCGGGAATCACCGCGGTGGACCCCTCGGGGTCGTCGGCCACGTTCACCTCGGCCCCGGTCGCCCGGGCGTGGTCGCGCACCTGCCGGTTCACCTCGGCGTCGTCGGTGGCTGCCACCACGAGAGCCGCGCCATCGAGGTCGCCTGGCGCATAGGGCCGCGCACGGTGCTCGGCCACGCGGCCGTCGGCAACCATGGCGGCGAGGGCATCGCCCAGAGCGGGGCTCACAACGCGCACCCGTGCGCCGTGGGCGGCCAGCTTCCCGGCGCGCTCAGTGGCCACCTGGCCCCCTCCCACCACCACCACGAGGCGGTCGGTGAGGTCGAGGAAGACCGGGTAGAGGTCACGGCCCATCAGGGGCGCTCCTCGACCTTCTCCGGCTCGGCGCCCGACTCCTCCGCCGCGCGCCGATCGAGCATGCGCGTGATGGCCTCCACCTGCCGGCCCACCCGGGCCGTGCGGGCGCCCAGCATCACCACGTAGGCCAGCACGAGGAACCAGATCACCGCGTATGCGGCCACCACGTACTGCGCTCCGCCGCTCATGCGCTCTCCAGTCGCATCGCAAGGCGCCGGAGCGCGCGCTCGGAGCGACGGCCCAGCAGGTCGACCTCGAGCAGGGCGACGAACAGCGCGATCATCGCGGCCTGCGACACGACGAACCACCCGAGCATCGTGCCCGGCATGGCGGCCCCGCCCGACGTGAACACCACCGGGTGCACGAACGACTCCGCCACGCGCACCGAGTAGAACGACAGCGGCACCGACGCGAAGCCCGCGATGGCGTAGATCGCCGAATAGCGCATCTTCCGGTCATCTTCGGCGGAGGAGCGCAGCACGAAGTAGGCGGCGTAGATCAGAACGACGATCAGGTACGTGACGAGGCGCGGATCACTCCACACCCACCACGTGCCCCAGGAGGCCTTGGCCCAGATCGATCCCGTGATCACCACGAGCACCGAGAACAGCAGCCCGATACGGATGCTGGCCTCGCCCACGTCATCCCACCGCTCGTCGCGCGAGCGCAGGTAGAGGATGCCCGCCACGCACGCCACGGCGAACGCCACGAGCGACGCGATGGCGATGGCCACGTGGAAGTAGAAGATGCGCTGGATGATCCCCTGGTCGGCGTCCTCGGGCGCGATGAGGAAGACCCCGATGGTGGACACCACCACGAGGATCGTCGCGAGGGCCCCCCAGATCACCGCGGCGCGCTGGCCGGGGATGCGTGTGGGGCCGTCAGTCATCGAAGACGGCGTCATAGGTCGCGACTGAGACAAGGGCAAAAAGTATTGCGTATGCGAGCAGGAACAGGCAGTACCCGCGCCACTCGCTCATGTCATGTGGCCCTCCCGCCACGGCATGGGTGGCACCCGCCCCGGCGATGACCACGGGAACGAGCGCCGGGAGGAACAGCACGGGCAGGATGAGATCGCGTGCGCGGGTGAACAGGGCGAGCCCCGAGAACAGCGTCCCGGACAGCGCAATGCAGATGTTGGCCAGCACCGCGGCGATGGCGATCCACCCGATGGCATCCCAGTAGGGCCCCTTCACGAAGAAGATGCCCACCAGCGGGATCACCACGATCTCCACGACGGTCATGTAGAGGAAGATGGCGATCGCCTTCGCCCCGAGCATCACCGTGCGCGGCACCGGCGACACCAGCAGGCCGTCGAGCACCCGCTGCTCGCGCTCGGCCACGTACGACCGCCCCACCCCGAGCACGGCGGTGAAGGCGAGCGTGACCCACATGAGGCCGCCCACGAAGCGCGTGAGGTCGTCATCGCGCGTGCCGAAGCCGAACTGAAGGATCGCCAGCATCACGATGGCGAACAGCACCATCGCCACGATGGTCTCGCGGGTGCGAAGCTCAAGGCGCAGGTCCTTGCGCACGAGCGCCATGAGCTGGCGGCCCCTCATCCCGCCACCTCCTCGTACCGGCGGCGCACGGCCATGGGATCGAGCCCGGTCGTGGGCTCGTCGAGCACCACGCGCCCGGCGCGCAGCACCATCAGGCGATCGGCCACCCGCGCCACGCGCTCCACCTCGTGGGTCACGATGATCGCGGCGCGCCCGTCGGCGGTTGCCGTTGACAGCTCATCGTCGAGCAGCGCGGCCCCACGGGCGTCGAGGCTCGCATGGGGCTCGTCGAGCAGCAGCAGGCGCGGGCGGTGCAGCAGCATGCGCGAGAGCGCGAGGCGCTGGGCCATGCCGCGGCTGAAGGTGCGCACGGTGTCCTCGGCACGGCCGAGCAGGCCCACGCGATCGAGCAGCTCGTCGATGCGGCGATCGCGATCATCGATGCCATAGAGGTCGCCATAGAGCTCGAGGTTCTGCCGCGCCGTGAGGTCGAGGTACACAAGGGGATCGTGGGCCAGGTACCCGATGCCGCGGCGGGCGTTGCGGGCGCCACCCGGGATCTCCTCGCCCAGAACCTCGAGCGAGCCAGACTGCGCCCGCAGCAGGGTGGCCATCAGGCGCAGCACCGTGCTCTTGCCCGCGCCGTTGGGCCCCGCCAGGGCGAGGCGCTCGCCGGGCCCGAGCTCGAGGTCCACGCCGTCGACGGCGAGGCGCTCCCCGTACGCGTGCACCAGGCCGCGCGCGGTGACCATGGCCTCAGGCGACGGCCACCTCGCCGATCACCCCGGCAAGGAACACCAGCGACATCACGCCATTGGCGGTGCCGAAGGCGGCCTGGATACGGGCCTCATCCCCGGGGCGCACCGTGGCGTGCTCCCAGAGGAGGATCAGCGCGCAGGCGGCCACGCCCACGTAGTACGGCCAGGTGACCGACGCGGCGATGCCGGCGAGCACCAGCAGGGCGACCGCCAGCAGGTGCAGCCCCGCCGCGATGCGCAGCGCACCGGCCTCGCCGAAGCGGGCAGGGATCGACCGGATGCGGGCCTGCCGGTCGTGCTCCACGTCCAGCAGGGCGTAGATGACGTCAAACCCGGCGATCCACGCGGCTACGGCGATCCAGAGCAGCACCGGGGACAGCGCGAACGCGCCGGTGACGGCGATCCACCCGCCGATCGGGGCGATGCCGATCGACAGCCCCAGCACAAGGTGGCAGGACCACGTGACGCGCTTGGTGTACGGATACGCCACGAACAGGGCGACGGGCACGGGCCACAGCCACCAGGTGATCTCCGGCAGCTGGCTCACTGCCCCGAGCATCGCGGCGAGGCTGACCGCGGCGAATGCCCACACTTGGCCGGTGGTGAGGCGGCCGGACGGCAGGTGGCGCCCCGCCGTGCGGGGATTGGCGGCATCGAGGCGCCGGTCGATGAGGCGGTTCAGGGCCATCGCGAGCGACCTGGCGCCCACCATCGCCAGCAGGATCCATCCGAGCGTCGACCACGGCGGCATCGCGTTGGTGGCCATGAGCGCGCCCGCGAACGCGAAGGGCAGCGCGAACACCGTGTGCTGGAAGCGCACCAGCCCCAGCAGGGCCGGGACGATCGCGAGCCCCGATGCGGGGCCCGCGGTGGGCGTGTGGCTGGTCACCCTGCCGATGCTATTCCCGCGGGGGCTCCGCGGCGGGTCCGTAGCGCGGCGTGCCACCCGTGACGGCGGCCCAGAACTGGTCGCCGAAGTCGAAGTGCCACCACTCCTCCACGTACGCCGTGAGCCCCTGCGCGGTGAGCGCATGGAACAGCAGGCGACGGTTCGCGCGGGCGGGCAGGTCGATGTCCTCCAGAGCCGCCGCGCCGGCCTCCGGCACGAAGGCGTCGAAGCCCGTGCCGAGATCGAGCTCGGTGCCGTCGGCCAGGGCGAGCGTGAGGTCCACCGCGCCCCCGGTGAGGTGCGGAGGCGGCGCGTGGTGACCGGGGTCCGGCGGGGTCACGTAGGGGCGCGCCACCTGCTCGAGCTCGGCGCGCGCCATGTCCGGGTACTGCTGGGCGAGATCCTCGACGTACGCCTCGAACAGGGCCGACTGCGTGGCGATCGACCTCCAGCCATCCCACACCAGCAGCGCCATGCCATCGGGCAGCGAGTCGGCCGCGCGAACCAGGCGATCGGCGAGGCCCTCGCGCAGCCAGCAGCCGGGCAGCGAGCCCGGCAGGCCCATCGCGAAGTAGCGCGGGTCCTCGGTGATGCGCGGCCCGAGATCGGCGACGGGCACCAGCGGCTCGTCCACAGGATCGATGGGGATGTCCCGCCACCCGGAGGGCTGCACCAGCCGGGGCATCGGGGTGCTCATGCGCGGGTCGGCGATGCTCACGCGAGCCCCCACTCCGATGCCTGCACGAGGGGGCCCGGGTCCGCCCCCTCGAGCACCGCGATCACCGGCGCCACGCGCTCTGCGGGCGGCGGCACGGTGGCGGGGTCCTCCCCGGGGTGCGCCTCGGCGCGCATGTCGGTGCGTACCGGTCCGGGGTTCACCGACACCACGCGGATACCCCGGGGTGCCCACTCCTCGCGAAGCATCAGGCCAAGCGCCTGGAGCCCGGCCTTGCCCAGGGCATACGCGCCGTAGCCAGCACGCCCCGCCGCGCCGGATGTCACCAGCACCACGCCCGCCCGATCTGCGATGAGCGGCGAGAGGCGCTGCAGAAGGCGCACCTGCCCCGTGAAGTCCACGTCGATCGCGCGTGCGATGGCATCGGGGTCGGCGGCGTCGAGCGGGCCCATGGGGCCGAGCACGCCGGCGTTCATCACCACGCCCTCCAGCCGGGGCACCGCGCGGGCCACCTCATCCGCGGCGGCGTCGATCGAGGCCGGGTCGGCGAGGTCGAGGGCCACCAGGTTGCAGGGGCTCCCGTCATCCGCGCACTGCTGGGCGATGCGACCCAGATGCGCGGGATCCGTGGCGGTGAGCACCAGATGGGCTCCTTGGGCCGAGAGCGCGCGGGCGATGGCGGCCCCGTAGCCGCGCGACGCACCGGTCACGAGGACGCGCGCGCCGTCGAGGGTCGCGCCGTCCGGGTTCATCAGGGGACCTCGGCGCCTCCGTCAGCCGGCGTCGCGGGGCCGTCGCCCGACGGGGGCGGCGTGCCCTTCACGGCCGGCGTGATCTCGCGCACGTCGCTGCCGGGCGTGATGCCCGCGAACTTGGCCACGTATGCCGACACGTCCACGGCGTCCTGGCCGGTGACGAGGTTCTGCGGCATGGCCACCGGATACGACCCCGGACGCGGCGCCTGCGGCGCGATGGCGATCCACCGCTTGACCACCCCGAAGAACTCCGTCTCACGGAAGCCCTGCTGACGCGGGTAGCGGAAGGCGTCGTCCAGGTTTGGCCCCGACACGCCCTTCGTTCCGGCGTCGTTCAGCGTGTGACACCCGCCGCACTGCTGCACGAACTTGGTCTTCCCGGCCTCCACGTCGGCGGTGGACAGGGCGTTCTCCGCGCCCCCGCAACCGGAGAGCGCAACCGCGCCCGCGGCGAGGGCCAGCGCGACGGACGATGCGAGTAGACGTGAGCGCAACGGTGTCCCTAGATGACGTAGACGAGGAAGAACAGCAGCACCCAGACGATGTCGACGAAGTGCCAGTAGTACGAGCCGGCCGTGAGCGGCGTGTGGTACGCGTGCGAGAAGTCGTGTCGGTACGCGCGCCGGAGGCACAGGCTGAGCACGATGAGCCCCACGAGCACGTGCGCGCCGTGGAAGCCGGTGAGCGTGTAGAACGCCCCGCTGAACGCCTTGTCCTGCGGCGTGAAGCCCAGGTGGGCGTACTCGTTCAGCTGGATCAGCAGGAACGTCGCACCCATGAGGATGGTCACCCACAGGCCGCGGATGAGCCCCTTGTTGTCACCGGCCGCAAGCCTCTTCTCGCCCCACCACAGGGTGAATGACGAGCTGATGAGGATCAGCGTGTTGACGCCGGTGAGGAGCACCGGCAGCTCGAATGGCTCGCCGTCCTGCTTGAGGGGCGGCCATGTCTCGTTGGCCACGCCGTACCGGATGAAGAAGTATGCGGTGAACAGCGAGGCGAACAGCATCACCTCGGAGCCGATGAACAGCAGCATCGCGAGGAGCGACGGGTTCATGTGCTCTTTCTGCTGCGGCGGTGCCTGCTGGTCGGCGGGCGCGTGCCCTGCGGTGGTGGCCATGTCCTAGGCCCCCGCCGCCGCGCCGAGGTTCACGGCCTCCACCGGGGTGTCGCCGGCAGCGGCCTCCGCGGCCTCGCGCAGGCCCGCGGTCTCGCCGTTGATGCCTGCGACGATGATGCGGGACGGCCTGTAGGCCTCGATCGCAAGGGGAAGCGCCACCGAGGGGGCATCGTCCATGACCTCGCCCTCCACGGCGACGCCGGTGTTCACCAGCGCGTTGATCGTCGCCGTCATGGCCTGGCCAGCAGCGCGACGACGCTCGTTGGCCTCGGCACCCCAGCGCGGGTCGGGCAGGTCGAGCGGAGCCACCACGGTGAAGCGGGCGGGCTCGGCGTCGGCGCGTGCGCGCACCACCGTGGCCAGCGCCTCGGCGCCGATTGCCTCGGTGGCCACGACCATCACCAGCGGCAGGGTCGAGGTGCCGGCCAGGGCACGGGCGTCGTTCGCCGGCACCACCACGTGGCTCAGCGCCACGCCGGTGCCCTTGCGCACCTTGTCGACCGAGTCGGTGCGCATCCACTGGCTGTCGTTGAGCGGCAGCGTGGCGATCACCAGCTCGTGCGGCTGGATCTCCGTCGCGGCCTCGGTTGCCACGGTCACCACGTCGCCCTCGGCCACGCGACCGGTGGCCGACACGCCGCCCTCGGCCAGGATGGCCAGGGTGGTCGCCAGGCGCCGCTCCGCGATGGCGCGGTCGCCGTCACCCACGGGGACGACGAACTGGAACGACCAGAGGCCGTCGGCGTTGCGCGATCGGATCTCGTCGATGAGCGTCTGCGAGGTGAGGGTTTCGTTCGCCACCACCATCACGGGGTAGCGGGTGTCCTCCTTGAGCTCGCCGCCGAACTCCTCGGGCGCGAACACCACGGCGTGGCGCGCATCCGGGATGCCGTACTGGTACGGGCCGCCGACCACCTGGGGCACGGCGTCGAAGTTGAACAGCGGCGGCGGCGAGGAGACCATCCACTCGAGGGTCTTGCCGCGCCAGGGATTCCACGGCGCCTTGGGGCCCGACTTCCACGACACGATGACGTTGTAGAAGAAGATGATGGTCGCGATGCCGAGCATGTACGAACCGACGGTCTCGATGGAGTTCACCGTCTCGAAGCGGGGGTCGTAGTCGGCCACGCGCCGCGGCATGCCCTGCAGGCCCTGCCAGTGCATCGGGAAGAACGTGAGCTGGGTGCCGATGAACGTCAGCCAGAAGTGCCACTGGCCGAGCTTCTCGTTGTACATCTTCCCGGTCATCTTCGGGAACCAGTAATAGAGCCCCGCGAAGATCGTGTAGACGCTGCCGCCGTAGAGCACGTAGTGCAGGTGGGCGGTGACGAAGTAGGTGTCCGACATCTGGATGTCGGCGGGCACGATGCCGAGGAACACGCCCGAGAGTCCGCCCATCAGGAAGGTGAAGAGGAAGCCCAATGCCCAGAGCATGGGCGTCTTGATGTGGATCCTTCCCTGCCAGAGGGTGGCGAGCCACGACCACATCTTCACGCCGGTGGGCACCGCGATGATGATCGTGGTGATCATCATGGGCACGCGCAGCCAGGCGGCCATGCCCGACACGA
>Ga0222714_10004019_pt1 | contig 14646 bp, 31 predicted proteins | sample C33_3DmetaG_FD_165048 | JGI IMG/M metagenome (GOLD analysis project Ga0222714, IMG submission 165048) | Estuarine water microbial communities from San Francisco Bay, California, United States - C33_3D | ecosystem: Environmental > Aquatic > Marine > Unclassified | place: USA: California... | reverse complement strand
GACTCAGCTCGCCGGTCGTGTTGACGCGAAGTGCGTAGCCCATGTTGGAACCACCGCTGTCGCGTTTGGTAACCATGGATTGCGTTGAGCCAGACGCCCAGCTTTGCAGGATAGCTCTGGCTCGAATATCAATGTCACCAGTGACTTGATTGGCTGCTGCGCTGGGGGTTGTGAACTGTCCTGTGGCGGATGCGTTTCCAGCGTTTGTAGAAACGGCCAGCCCCTTCCTCCGGTCCAGCATCAGCCCCACAGGCTGCTCGACCTCGGTGACCGGGAGCGTGCCTGCGGCATCCTGAAACAGCAGCGGCTGGGCCTGCACCGTCGAGAGGTAGGTGATCTCGGGGGTGATGATGCGCTGGTAGGCGGTGGGGGCAATAGAGTCTTCCTCTAGTTGTGCTCCCCATATCAAAACTCCATTTGGAGCAGTTCCAACTTGCGAGTTGCGCCCAGTTGCGTTTGTCGTGCTGGACATGATCGTCAAGTAGCTATTGCCGGACGGTCGAACAAAGCTGATCGAACAGCGATACCATCCAGATCCTACGTCAGTGATGGTGCTTGCAAAGATATTTGACCCAACTGTGTTTCCTTTGGTGCCGTTTGTCAGGTTGAAATATTGACCGTCCTCAGTGCCACCGGCAGCAAACAAATAAACAAAGTTCGCGCCGTCAGCTTTGGCATACAAAGACAAAGTATGTGGCACCACATTGAGTTGGAACAGCTTGTACAAACCAGAGTCAGATGTAACTGACGAAATAGACAGCTTATCCGCAGTCGAGGTTGCGTCAGGAGCTGCTCCGGCATCTGCCGACACCGATGTGTTGACGGCTTTGACCCAGTAGGCGTTGTCGAACTCCTGCGTGTACGTCAGCCTGTTCCGCCGCCACGTCGTGTTGTTCCCCGACGGGTCGTACCACGCGCCCTGCTCGCCAGCGGCGAACAACGACGCGACTACCTGCTCCAGCGACACCGCGCCGGGACGGTTCAGGGCGAGGGATAAGCTGGAGAGGTACATGGCTTAGAACAGGGCTACGAGGTTGGTGGCCGTTGCGCCCGACTTCACCTGCGTGCAGCGCACCGGCAGAATCGTGCCGGCAAGCAGGCCCGCGAACGCGACCTCGTCACCGTTCTCCATGACGAGCGTGGCGTTGCCGCCGCCCCCGACGTAGATGCCTCGAGCGGTCTTGGCGAACGTGACGCCCAGCGTGACGACCACGGCTTCGCTGGCCGGGGCTGGGTTGTTGACGACGGATGCAGACGAAACGGGCATGGATCAGACCTCCTGCGCGGTGGGTGAGTTGTAGCCAGAGAACAGACCGACGATGTCCTGCAGCGCGTTGGGCTCGCCGCCTGTGGGCGCCTTGGCGAGGCTCTGCACGGTGTTTGCCTGCTGCTGCATGGCGGCAGCCTGCTCCTTCGCCGCGAGCGCCTCGTTGCGCTTCTGGCGCAGCAGGGCCACGTTCTCGGTCGCGAGCACAAGCGAGGGGTCCACGCCCAGCATGTCGCTGTAGGCATCGACCCACTGGTCCGCGTCGAGCTTGTCGAGGACCTCGGGCTTCATCTGTGCCAGCGTCCCGAGGTTGGCCACGAAGCGGTCCACCCCGTTCACGCCGATGGCCTTCTGAGCCTGCGCCAACATGCTGACGAACTCGACGTTGAGCTCCATGCCCTCGAGCTCCTGCGGCGGGGGCGGCAGCACGCCGGCCTCGAGCATGCGCAGGAAGGTGATCTCGATCATGGGGTCGAGCATCTCGTTGTGCACGCGCTCGAGGACCGGGCCAAGCTGCACGAGCTTCTCTTCGCTGCGCATCGCGACCTCGGTGGCGGTCATGCGGGTGTCCACCGCGTTTGCGAGCATCAGGAACAGGTCCGCGTGGAAGGCGCTGCGGATGCGGTCGCGCACGTCCTGAATGTCCGCGAGCAGGTGCTGCAGGTTCAGGTTCACCTCGAACGCGGTGCGGATGCCAGCCTGCGGGCTGTTCGAGTCCACGTAGCTGATGCCGCCCGGGAGCGTCTCGATGTCCCGGTTGCGCATCGAGGTCGGGACCTGCAGCGGCGGGCGGGTCTGGTAGTCGATGCCCTGAGCTTTGCGCAACTGCTCGTGCTGCAACTGCTTCACGTCCCCGAGCGCTTCCATGCCCGGGCTGTGGCCGTAGATGTCCCCGCCGGCGAGCGCCCAGCGCGGCACCAGCACGGGGAAATCGCGGAACCCTGATTCGCGCAGGAACTTGTTCTCCTCGCCGCCTAGCTCGAAGTAGCAGGAGCGGTAGGGCATGTTCTTGGCGTCGGCCTTGCGCGCGTCGCGCTCGCGGTCAGCTCGAGGCTCGATCGCGTGGATGATAGTCACCCACTGGTCGAGGGTGCCGCGGTCCCACATGTTCTGCACCGACTTGGAGCAGTTCTCGTAGCCGAACTCCTGCACGACCTCGGCCACGGTCTTCTGGAACTCGCGGTAGAACGTGTTCACGATGCCGCGGTAGTCCGCGCTGATGGCGAACTCGCCCACGGTCACGGGGTAGTGGTGGATGACCCTGTCGTAGTCAGGCAGCAGCAGGCTCGAGGTCGTGCCAAAGGCGCCGAGCTCCTCGTACATCCCGTGCAGGGTGCGGTAGGTGTTCGACTTGCTGAACACCATGAGCATGCGCTTGGTGACATCGTCGAGCCACATGCGCACGCTGTGGAACTTGTTGAGGTCCGGGTCGGGCGTCGCGAGGCGGAACCACGGCCTTGCCGGCGAGGTGGCGCCGGCCATCATGCCCGCGCCCAGCACCTTGAGCGCGCGCGTGCCCGTGTTGTCGTAGATCGCGTTGTGCCGGCGCTCGCCGCGGTTGCGGTCCTGCACGAAGTAGCGGCCAGCTCGAGGCAGCAGGTACTGGGTGATCTCCTGCCAGTGCGCCCACCAGCTCGCGCGCTCCGACTTGAGGGCGCCCCAACGGGTGAGCAGCTTGTCGCGGCGTGGCGACTTGGGGTGGGACTGGCCGAGGGAGTACATGTCCATGCGTCAGCTCCCCAGCAGGGTGCTCGAGCCCAGCATGCTCATAGGCGCGCCGAGCTCGATGGAAGGTTCCGGCATGAGGCTGCCGAGTATGGTGCCCTCGAGGAACTGCTTGCGCCGGCGCGCGAGCACTGACGGCGCCTGCTTCTGCTCCTGCCGCATGACCTCGTTGCGCGCGGTGATCTCGCCCATGCCCGTGCGCTTCTTCTCTGCAGCCACTGCCACAGCCCTCGTAAAGTCCCCCGCCGAGGGAAGCAATCCCGACAGGCTTGCCGAGCCTAGTAGCTGGTCAAAGCGCCTCGTGCGCGGCTGCGGCGTTGCCATTTGTTGCGTGTTGATCATTCGCCTAGCAGGGTGCTCCCGCCCACGTTGTACTCGCCCTGCTTGACGCCCTGCGGGCCCGTGAGCATGGTGCCGCCCACGCCCTTGCGACGTGCCTCGGATTCCGCGCGCATGATCGCGGCCGTGTCAGGCTCGGCCATGTTCGCCGCACGCATGCGTTCCTCGCTCAGGCGCTGCTGCCGTTGTGCCTGCGTCTGCGCTTCCTTCTGCGCCTGCTCTTGCCGGCCGAGCGCTTTCTTCTGCGCCTTGGCCTGCTGCTGCCCGGAGTAGACGCTCGAGGCAAGGCCGCCTGCGGCTGCGATCAACGCAATGGTGGAAAGTGCTGCCATGGTCAGAGCTTCTTGAAATGGGACCGCTCCACGACCTCGTAGCCGAGGCGCTCGAACAGTTCGCCGGCAGGAGCCTCGCCGGCCACGAGCAGGTCTGACATGACGACGCCAGCAGCGCCCTTCTCGGCACCCCAGCGCTCGAACGCGCGCAGCAGCCCGATGGCGCTTGGCCGGCCACGCAGCTCGGGCTCGACCCACCAGCCCAGCTCTGCGGCCACGGGCGTGCTGTCGTACCACTGCGTGAGGATCTGGCCTGCGATCGCGCCCACGATGCGCTCGTCCTCGACCGCGACGAACAGCCCGCCGAACTCGAGCACCCCGAGCAGCATGTTGCGCACGCGCGCCTCGCTGACGGTCGTGAAGGCGCTGTACGGACTGGCGTTGAGGAACCTGCGGCTCAGCTCCACGAGCTGGTCAAGGTCCTCCTCGGTGCCGGCGCGGATGATGGCCACGATGGGACGCTAGGCCAGCCCCATCCTGTACCGGTACACGGTCACAGCTTGTACGGGTCGTAGTCGCGGGTCGGGTGCCTCGAGGCGCGGGCCTGCTCGAGGGGCGACCGCCGGCGCACGGGCGAGGCAAACGTGAGCGCGAGGGCATCCGCGAGGTCGGGCGAGGCGCCGCCCTGCAAGCGCTTCTTGATGTCCTCCTTGGACTCGAGGACGCGCCGGCCCTGCGGGTCGTACCAGTACGTGGGGGTCGCGAGCTCCTGCTTCAGCGCGGTGTCGTTCGGGATGGCGCCACCGTTGCGCAGCCACTGCGACATCTCCCACCACATCTCCGCGCGCCGGTTGACGAACAGCTTGTCCGCGGTTGCCCGCCCACCGAAGGGCACCTCGACCACGTCGTACCGGAGCTGCCGCAGCCGATCGATGACGCCGGCGCCGGCCCCGCTATCGATGAACACCGCATCGGGCTGCCAGTCCTCGATGAGGGCCGCGACGCGTGCCGCGAGGTCCATCGAATCGATGCCTTGGAACACGTGCGGTTTGAGGGCCACGAGCCCCTGCCGCTGGAAGATCACGCTGCGGTCGTCGCCAAAGCGCGCAGGATCGACGCCTAGGATCTTCGGCGCCTCGAGGATGTCCGCGTCGGGATACTCGCGCCGGGCCGCTGTTTCGGCATCCAGCAGGCTCACAAGCTGGTCTACGCCGGCGGCCGTGAAGTCGCACAGGTACTCGCGAGCAAACGATGCCTCGCTCATGTCGCGGCGCAAGCGCTCGACCTCGAGGGCATCGAGCGCGTTGGTGTCGTACACGGTCCACCTCGAGGCGCTCCAGTCCTCGAGCTCCTCGGCCCGGTAGAACAACTCGGAGAACAGGTTGATGCCCGAGGGCGTGCCAATGAACAGCGCCCAGCCTTTGCGGTCGCTGAGCATGGGCTGCACGATGTCCTGCCAGACCTCCGGCTTGATCTGCGCGACCTCGTCGAGGACGACGCCGTCAAGGCGCGCGCCGCGCAAAGCATCGGGGTTGTCGCCGCCGAGGATCTTGAGGGTGGCGCCGTTGTGCTTGCACACGATGGTAAGCTCACCCTCGTTCACGTCCACCGCGCCCACGCGCCGCAGCTCTTCGACGCGCTGCTTCAGGCGGGTCCACGCGAGCAGCTTGGCCTGCTTCAGGAAGGGCGCCACGTACGCGAAGAACGGCAGCTCGAGCTTGGCCTTCAACGCCGCGTTCAGGAGCTCCATCAGCGCGAGTTCGGTCTTGCCGGCACGGCGGTGCAGCGCGAGCACCCGGAAGCGCGTGCGGTCCTTGTGCACCTGCACCTGCCACGGCCGCGGGCGGTACTGCAGGTCCACCGTGCGCGCGTTGCTCATGCGTCAGGCACGCCGGTCACCACGTTCACGGTCACGCCGCCCGAGTGTTCGACGTTGGTGCGGTCGCCGTAGCGGTTGGGATACCAGCGGGCCAGCAACCACTTGTCGGTGTCGAGCTGCAGGCGCCGGTGCTGCACGTCGTCGGGATGGTCGCTGGGCTCGGACGCGAGCTGCCGCATTCGCGCTGCAATCGTGTCTCCCATCAGCTCCCGCGCGCGCGCGTATTCAGCGGCGAACTTCTCGTCCTTCCCCAGCCATTCATGCACCGTCCGCATGGGGGTCTTGTACTGGTCGCACCAGCTCACAAGCGTCTTGCCGCTGCCGACCCATTCCACGATGGACGCGGCCTTGTCCGCCGGCACAGGCTCAGGTGGCCGCCCCACCTTCTTGGGCAAGGCGTTTCCATCCGTGGGCTTGTTGCGCCCGGATCTCGTAGTTGCAGACCTTTTGGACATAGGACCTCTTCAAGCCGAGCATGCGCGCGATAGCGCCATAGGACAAGCCCTGCTCCTCGCGAAGGTCGCGGCAGCGGGAGACGAGGACTTCGGGGACCGTCGCGTTGTGATGGTACTGCCCGATCGGCCGACCATCCTCGTTGAGCGCGACGTAGCGCCGGGTCACTTCTTCTTGTACGCCTTGCGCGCGGCGGCGCGGACCTTGCCACGATCGGCCGCGTTGTATTCGCGACCCACCTTCTGGGGGATGCCCACCTTGGCGGCAAACTCCTTCGAGTGTGCGACTGCCGCCATCATGCGGGCTTGTGCTGCGGACTTACTGGGCACGGGTGTACCTCACGGGCTTCAGGGGTTGCAGGCGTGAATCGGTTGCGGTGCGCGCGAGCAGTGTCACGCGCTGGGTGAGCGCGGCGTTGCTTGCGTTGCTGGCCTCGAGGTCATCGATGAGGGCCCAGATGGTCTGGGCTGCGAGCACGATGGAGTCTTGCGTCTCCTCGCTCTCGGTCGGGAACTTCTCGAGGGTCGTGGCCTCGAGGGTTTCGCGCGCCGCGAGAGAAGCCTTGAGTGCCTCGAGGTCAACAGCCATCGCGGTCACCTCGGGTCCAGAATGCGAGCATGCGATCGATCTGGGCCACGGTCGCGTAGTCGTGCGCGTCGCGAGCTCGGTAGAACCTCTGCAGCAGGCGCCCGGGAAGTGTCTCGCCCTCGAGCTCGGAGCACGTGGCGCACAGGATTAGCTTGGACCCTTCGCGCTGGAAGAACGCGTCGCCCTCGCAGCCGCACACGCCGCACACGAGGAAGCTGGACCTCACGCGCCGTCCTCTTCAAAGCGCGCGCGGATGTTCTCGTGGGTGCGTCGCAGGCGCTCGAGGCGCATCCACAGCAGGATGGACCAGCCGGCCACGTCCTCGAGCTCTTGTTGGATCTCGTTGACCAGCCGCGGCGTGGGCATCTCGAGGCTTGCGTCTCCGTACGTGCGGGCGCCCTGCTGCAGGCGCGCGTGCACCTTGTTGCAGAAGTTGGCGAACGCCTCCTCGAGCTCCGGCCGCATGCGGTGGAGTGTGCCGGCGTTGCGGTCCAAGGTCAACCGTGGGGCCAGCTCGGGAAATATTCCCTGCAGATTTCAGTTGTTGGTGTTGACATCCGATCAACAACTTGCTTCGATTCGCAGGTCAACCAACGGAAACAAACATGAACACGAACGAAACCAAGCACAACATCCGCGCCTCCGACTACAACACCTTGCGCGAGGCGATCGCCACCGCGATTGGAATCTCCGCGCAGGAGAGGGACGTGGTTATGCTGCACGTCCACGACTTCGACTTCGACGACGCCCGCGCTGCGCTGGCCGGCTGGTGCTCTGCCCAGTTCTGCGGCGGCCATGAGTTCGTGGGCACCGACCTCACCAGCGGTCGTTTCGCGCACGTGGCGCTTGCCGAGGTGCGCTCGTGAGCCTCGCGGCCCGCATCAAGGCCCACCCTGCGGTGGCGCAGTTTTACTGGGCAGGCAGCGACCGCACTGGACGTTGGTGGGTCGATCTTGCCAATGGCTGGGAATACACCGGCCCTGCGTTTGACGCTGGCATCTACGCTAGGCGCAGCGCAGGAAGCGCACTGTACGGCGAGACCTCTATCGAGGCTCGGTTGCTGCGCGATATGTGGACTGCTGTGCAAGCCGCGACCTACAACGCGGAGAACTTGACGCGATTCGACCGCGTGTTCGTTAGCAACTGCAACGGCACGACCATCATCAACTGCAAGGAGGTGGCCCAGTGACCACTGCAACCCAGTACACCGTCACCGTGCGCGGCACGGACGTGACGTTCACCAGCGCCTTCGACAACCTCGAGCTCGCGTACTTCGCGCTGGCCGGGGCGCCCAACCCCAGCCAGTTCGCGCAGGATCTGCTGGCAGCCGCGCGCGCTCGCAAGCTGAGCCTCAAGCAGGCCGCGTGGATCCACAAGCTGGCCACCGATCTGGTGCGCCCCACCCCGGATGCCGACGCAGCCGTGGCCGGCGTGGACGCGACGCAACTCGTGCAGCTCCTGCGGAACGCGCAGGCTGACGGCAAGCACTACCCCAAGATCCGCGTGCCCCACGAGGACGGGACGCTCGAGGTCGCGCTGAGCGACAAGCGCCCGGGTTTCGTCGCGGTCGTGCGCACGGGTCGCTACCCGGACAGCCAGCTCGTGGCGCGCATCGATGCCGCCGGTCGCGTGCACCTTGCGCATGGCTGGACCTCGAGCCGCGAGGCCACGATTCGCGCGGTCGCGGCCAACCCGCAGGAGGAGCTGGCCAAGGCAGGCCTGCGCACCGGCACGTGCTGTTACTGCTCGAGGCCTCTCACCGCGGCCGAGAGCGTGCACGTGGGCTACGGGCCCATCTGCGCCGCGCGCTTCGGGCTGCCGTGGGGCGGCCCGCTGCCGCAGGACCCGCCGGCGCTGGAGCTGTTCCAGTGACCTCGCACCTCCGTAGCTGGGTCCTCATCGAGGGGCAGCAATGGAGGTGGGACACGCTGGCGGACCTGCTCGCGTTGTTGATCCAGCATCAACCCACCGAGCGGGTTCTGCCGATATGCCAAGGCAACCCCTACGGACTCACGTTCCCGGCGCCGCGCGCGTGGCTGCACCTCGACGAGACGGGCCGGCACGGCATCTTCAAGGACCATCCGTGAAGCACCCAGAACTCCCCGCGTGCCCCGAATGCCAGCGCGGTGCCTCGGTGCAAGCCATCGGCGGCTACGACAAGAAGACCCAGCAGTCCTTGTGGTACTTCAGGTACGTGTGCCTCGACTGCGTGCTCACCTTCTGGGTCAAGAAGCCTGACCGCTTGCGCAAGCGGGCGCGAGCTCGGTACAGCCAGCGGCTCAAGTAACGCTACCCCAACACCCGAACAACCGCCCATGATCCGATACCTCCTTGCAGCCTTCGTCCTCGCGGCCCTTGTGACCGCGGCCGTGCGCGCCCAGCGCCCCACCCTCGAGCAGCTCGACGCGTACCGTGTCCAGCACCGCGCGCTTCTCGACGCGATCCGCGCAGTCGAGTCGGGCGGCGACGACCGCGCCGTGGGCGACGACGGCCGAGCGATCGGGGCGTACCAAATCTGGTCGGTCTACCATCAGGACGCGACCGAGTGGTGCAAGGAGCTCGCCGGCACGTGGGCCGAGTGCTACGACCGGACGCACGCGGAACGCATCGTCGTGGCCTACTGGCACCGGTACTGCCGGCAAGCGCTCAAGGACGGCGACCTCGAGGTCCTCGCGCGGGTCCACAACGGTGGGCCCAAAGGCGCCAAGAAGGCCGCGACCCTCAAGTATTGGGTCAAGGTCAAAGCACAGCTTCCCGTATAACCGGCCTGCCTGCCCGAATGCGGCCCGATCTCGGGTGGGGGGCTATCTCCAGTCGTTTCCAGAAAAACAGGGCCGCGTTTGACAGTATAGGAGTTTCACATGAAGTACGAGCCTACCCCCATCACCCCCGATGAGATCCTCCTGCGGCAGGCCACGAAAGACGTGCACGAGCTGCTGCTGCTGCTCGAGACCCTCGACCTCGAGAAGCTGCGCCCCGAGTGGGTCCACCGGCTGTACGAGATCCGCCGGCGGTGGGACGTTAGCTACTGACGATCCACCGACAAATGGTGACGAGGCCCACCCACCAGACGAAGCAGAACGCCGCGAGCACGAGGTAGACCGCGAGCCGGCCCCAGTTGACATCGCGCAGCCTCATGCGATCCCCCTCTTCGCGCGGTAGGCCACGCAGTCCTCGCAGTCGCAGCTCGGGGTGCCCAGCGGCATGTTGACGATGTGGGGCACCGGCTTGCCGGCGCCTCGAGCCCCGAAGCTGTTGGCCGCCTTCGCGACCCAGTCCGCCTTGAAGCCTTGCCAGCCTCGGGCCACGCACTCCTTCAGGGCAGCCTCGACGGTCCAGCCAGCCTTCGCCGCTTCCTCGCGCAAGAGCTCAAGGGCAAGCTCGCTGACGGGTGCGCGCTTCGCCTTGCGGATGGCCAGCCACCCTTCCCAGATGTCTGGGCTCACTTCCTCTGGACAGGAAACAGACACACGCGAGCGCCTCGCGCGCGCGCTCTCTTCTGTCTCTCTCTCTGTCTCTTCTCTTCTCTTCTCTAGGCTAGCAGGTTGCTCCGGTTCTGCTAGCGGCTTGCTAGCAGGTTGCTCCGGTTGTGCTAGCAGGTTGCTAGCAGGTTGCTCCACCCAGTGCGCAAGGCGGGCCAACATCTTGAGCGCATCGGTCTCCGAAAGCCGGAGGCGGAAGGCCATCTTGCGCACCTCGGGGAGCTCGCCGGTTCCGCTCTCGGCCGCGAGTAGCCACAGCATCACGAGGCCCTTCGCGTCCTCACCTGTCAGGTTGTGCCAGTCGAGATCGTCAAGGAGGTTCCTGTAGAGCTTGATCCACTGGGGCGCGCGGTCCTTGTAGTGCTGGTAGGCCGACCAGTTCTTGATGCGGTAGCTCATTGCGAGGCCTTCGCGCGGAGCGCGCGGATCTTGCGGTTGAACAGCTTCGTCCGGTTGGCGCTGCACGCGACGCAGTCGCAGTTCACGACGTAGCGCAGGGTGCCGCCGCACTTGCGGCACGGCTTTCCGGTGTAGCGAGGAAGGCCGGCTTTCGCGGCCATGGTACGGGTGACAGTATTGGTCTCCATACCATGACCCATACCCGCACACAGACCTGAATGCAAGAGACGCGAATGTGGACCCGCGCGGAGGTTACGCGAAAACGCGGAAACCTACCCCCCGAGGTTTTCGCGTTTTCGCGTAACTGAACGGCGTGCGAACGGCGACCGCTCGCTACCGCTCGTTACCGGTAGCATGGCAGTAGCGGTAACCGCTTGCATGGCACGGCTTGCTAGCCGTAGACACCAGCGCCGGCGGTCGCTACCCTCGCGCGCGCAGCGGGCTGTGTTGGCACGGGAGATCCGTGCTTCGGTTCTAGCTTGTACTCACCGCGTGAATCACCCGCTGCGCTTTCCCAGCGCCTCGCGCACCTCGGCCCGGGCCTCCTGCAGAAGCTGGCACACACGCGCCTCGGTGTAGCCGATCTCGCGAGCCAGCATGCGCAGGGTCCACCCGTCCCGGTAGTAGCGCACCACGAGCGGCCGGAGCTGCACGCGCACGTGGGCCACGAGGTCCTCGAACCCTTCCTCGCTGTGCGCAGGCGCCGGCAAGCTGTTGACGTTGCAGCAACTCTCGGGCAGGAGCTGCCACCGAGCCTGCCTCATGCCATCCACCATGGCGCCGGCGATACGGTATCCGGCGTAGCGGCGAAACGTCCACCCATGTGCCGGGTCGTAGCATCGCAGCGCCGAGCGCAGCCCGTCGAGACCCCAGCTTGCCAGCTCGCCAAGGCTCCAGCGCTTGTGCTTGCGAGCGACCCTGCGGGCCACGCCCCACACGTATGGCCACCAGCGCTCGAGCTCCTCGTTCACCAGAACCGCAGCTCGAGCTCGTCGCTGTAGCCGTAGGCCGTGCCCACCCGCAGGCGCCAGACCCCCGGAAGGATTGCGTCCACCGGGATGCGGAAGCTGGCCGGCGCGTGCAGGCTCACGCGCTCAACGCAGCCGTCACGCCACAGCACCAGCGGCGGCACGACGTACGACCACCACCAGCCGCCGGCGTCGCCGAGCTCGAGCACGGTCAGCGCGGTCTCCGGCAGCGGCACCACGAGGTAGAGCTGGTCGATGCGCTCGAGGCGCGGGCACAGGTCCATGGCCCCGTCCACCGTGGCTTGCAGCGAAAGGTTCTGCGCGCACGCGGCGCCGGCGAGCGCCAGCGGCAGCAGCGCCTTCACTTGCGCTTGCCCTTCTTGGCCGAGGGTTTGGGCTCCTCGACCACGTTCACCTGCATCTGCTTCACCACGAGCGGGTGGCAGGCCATCAGCCCGTCGCTGTCGCAGATGTACGCAGCGAGCGCGGCCGTTTGCCGCAAGGCCCTCACGGGCAGGTCAGACATCACCTCGACGACGAGGACCACGCGGCGGCTTTCCATGCTGGGCTCCTATGCGGTCGCGAATCGCAACCTGCAGCAGGAAGCCTAACGCTGCAGCGAATGTTGCCAAGGCCACTCGCAGCAGCGTGTCGGTCGGCAGGCTCACTGCCAGTCGTCGAACGAGTTCAGGTTGCCACTCGGGATGAAGTGCGCCTCGGGCCCCTGTGGGTGCTTCCTGCGCGCGGGGAATGCCAACGCGTCGCGGCCGTACGCCCAACCAAGCACGTCAAACGTGGGGCCGACGCCGCGCACCAGCACGAACTTGGTGTTCGCCTTGTCGGCAGCCTCGCGCGGGTAGATCTTGAGCTCGTCGTCGCGCGCCCACCGCACCTCGCAGCCGGCCACGTCGGGGCGCCCGCGGAACGTGTTCACGCTGCCCTCCCAATACACGTTGGCCCACTTCGCGAACGCGAGCTCGGCCATGGCGCCAAGAATGTGCGGACGCCAGCAGTCGCTCGAGTCGCCCCAGTTCGCAACGCGCCCCGAGGCCATCGCCTCGAGGTTGCGTCGCACGCCTACGTACGCAGCCATCTCGAGCTCGTACGGCAACAGCACGACGGGTTTCACGTCTCCCCCTTCGCGCGCATCTTCGCCTCGAAGGCCGCGGTCCATCCGCGCGCGCAGGTGACGCAACTGTCGTTGCTCACGTAGCGGCTGCGGCCGTGGCCATGCCGGCAAGCCTTGCCCTCGTAGTACTGCTCGCCCTGCGCCACCGCGATCAGCTTCTGCAGGTCGCGCATCACGCGCTGCATCTCGGCCACCAGATCATTCAGGTTGAACTCTTTCACGTTGCTTCCTCTTTCTTCAGTTTTACGAAGAACAACTCGTCTTCGTACCACTCGAGCTCTTGCTCGAGACAGTCAGCTTTGCGCAGGATCTCATCGAGAAGCCGCGCAATCTGCATCCATTTGTAGGTGTCCACCTTTGCCTCAAGCAGCAAGGCATCGATCTCGTCAGCGACAATGTGGTGATCAATCTCACGTACATTCAAAATCGTCATGTGTTTCTCCTAGGTAAAAGCCCGCCCCGCTGGGTCTGGTCGAAACCGCACCCGCTTGCAGAAGCGGATCAGCGGGACGGGTGGGGCACACGCCCCGATCAGAATGGGATGTTCTCGTCCACCGCAGGCGGCGGCTCACGCTTGGCCACGCGCGTCATCGAGTCGCGCACACGGCGCTGCATCTCGGGGCTCGCTTGCTGCGGTGCCGATGCCGGCGCCGGCGCGCTGCCTTCCTCGCGGCGCTCAAACTTGTACAGCAGCACGCTGTCGTAGTTCTTGCCGCTGGTATCGGGAACGCCGGCTGGGTTGAACCAGCGCGACAGGAACAGCACCTCGCGGTCCTGCTCGCCACAGAGCACGGCGCCGACGGTCTGGTATCGGCCTTTCGTCGTGCCGTCGGGTGCGGTGTACTCACCGATCTTCACGGCGAGGTCGTGGGTCTTCTTCATAGGTTGTCTTCTGCCTTCGAAAGCACTAGGCGCACATGCGGGTTGTCCTTGTCAATCTCGGTGGCCACGCGCGCGGTCACCACCTCGATGCAACGGTCGTTGATCCTCAGCGCGTCGCACACGCCGTCGATGCCGGCCTTCATGCGCGCGACGAGGTTGTCGCGGTCGTAGCCACGCCTCGAGCTGCGCGTGAAGTAGAGCTGCATGTGCAGCGCAGCCGGGAGGTGCAGGCCTTTGGGCATCTGCTGCAGCGTGACCAGCTTGCACGTGTGGCGGTAGCGCTGCTTGATCTTCGCGGTAGCGGACCAATGCAGCCTCGAGTTCGGGCTCAGCGCGGCCGGCGGCCATGGCAGCTTGAGGTCAATCATGGCGGGGCTCTTCCTCGAGCTCGGCGCCAAGGATCAGGTCTTCCGCAGTGATGTCGAGGCCCTCGACCTGCGCGCGCTGGTAGAGCTCCGCAAGCAGCGGCGCCGGGATCCACCCGGACTTGCGCCACCGGGAGACCGCGGCCGGGTCGCGGCCCAGCAGGCGCGCAAGCGGGCGAACGCCACCGAACGCATGGATAGCCAGCTCTGCGGGGTTCAGATGCATTGCGGCGCATGTTGCCACAACGTCAACGTGGATGCAACATCAATGCTTGCATGGCTTTGTAGTTTTCACCTGTCCGGGCTTGACCTCGTGCGACCCGGCTGTACGGTTCTGCGGGTCGGCGCACTTCGCGCCGGCACAACCAAAGGAGTCACGAATGCAGATCACCAGTCTCAACGTGCATGGCGTCACCGCCATCGAAGTCAAGCGCCGGTCCTACGGCACCGACGCGTTCACGATCGACATCACCCTCATCTGCGGCGACAACCGTCTCACCGTGTACGCGTTCCCCGATTACGCCGCGGGAGCCGACGCATACATCGAGCCTCGCATCGAGGTTCTTCTGAATGGCAACAAGAAGGAGGCCACCAGTGTTTGACCAGCAGACCATCCAGCCCGAAAGCCACCAGCACTGGCTCGAGCTGCGCGCGCAGGACTTGACCTCGACCGAGGTGTCCGCGCTGTTCGGGCTCAGCCCGTACCTCGGAGCCTTCGAGCTCTGGCACCGCAAGGCCAACAAGCAAGTCGTGCGCATCGAGGAGACCGAGCGAATGCGCTGGGGCAACCGTCTAGAAGCCAGCATCGCGCAGGGTGCCGCCGAGGAGCGCGGCTGGACCGTGCAGCCGCACAAGGCGTACGTGCGCCTGCCGGCGCTGCGCATCGGTAGCTCGTTCG
>Ga0222714_10004018_pt1 | contig 14647 bp, 22 predicted proteins | sample C33_3DmetaG_FD_165048 | JGI IMG/M metagenome (GOLD analysis project Ga0222714, IMG submission 165048) | Estuarine water microbial communities from San Francisco Bay, California, United States - C33_3D | ecosystem: Environmental > Aquatic > Marine > Unclassified | place: USA: California... | reverse complement strand
TAAGTTCAGCAAAACGTTTGCAAGTAGGTGCGATTGTGGTAAAAGATGATAGAATTATCAGCATTGGCTATAATGGTATGCCTAGCGGTTGGGATAATAACTGCGAAGATAAAGAATATGTACCTGCAACACTTACACAGGAAGATTACGAAATACATGATCTCGATAAGATATTCCCATTAGAAGATGAAAAGGGTCGGTATCGTTTTAAAACTAAACCAGAAGTACTGCATGCCGAATCTAACGCAATTGCTAAACTGGCACGTTCACCCGAAAGTGGTGAAGGCGCAACTATCTTTGTCACACATCAACCCTGTATGGAATGTGCTAAACTAATATACCAAAGCGGAATACGCGAAGTTTACTATTCACAACCATACAGGTTAGATGACGGACTTAAATTCCTGCTAAGATCAGGAATCAAAGTAGAAAAAGTATAAAAGGGCCCGCAGGCCCTTTTATTTTACTCGTCTCCGTAAACTGCTAAGACTTCTTTAACTGCTTCGTGTCGTTCTATATCCCCGTGTGTAAAGTTGACTATGTCTAATCTTGTTGTCTTTTTTGCTTCTAGCTGTTTCAAGAAATCAATAAGTCCGTTGTCTTTTAATCTGTCTGCCTGTCCTAAGTCTCCTGTAACTACCATTTGACTTCCTTCACCGAGACGTGTAAGTAACATCTTCATTTGATTTGGAGTTGCGTTTTGCATTTCGTCTGCAAGAATAAACGAATTTTTAAATGTACGGCCACGCATATAGGCCAATGGTGCTATTTCAATTATACCTTCTTCTATCATCCCCTCTATTTCTCGAGCATTGAAATATTCTCTTAAAACATCAAAAATAGGCCTTGTCCACGGTGCCATTTTTTGTTCTAATGTACCTGGTAGAAACCCAAGATCTTCATCAACCGATACTGCTGGTCTTGTTACAATGATCTTATCTACCCTACCTTCTTTAAAATTCTTAACCGCTACTTGCACAGCCAAAAGTGTTTTGCCTGTTCCTGCTGGACCAATACCAAAGACAATGTCTTTACCCGGATCTAGCAAGGTTAACACGTAAGTTTCTTGGTTTTTGTTTCTTGGAAGGATTTGGACCTGTTTCTGTTTCTGAAATGAATTAAAGTTAACTACATTATTGTAGTTGAAGTTTGCGCTATTTTGCTTACGAGAAGCTCGTTTTGCACCCATTAAATGTCCTCCTTTGGGATATTACAAAATGTAAGGACTATATTTCCCGTAGGTAATGTAATCCCTACAAAGTATTTAGTGTTTTTTGTTATAGATAAAAATAGTTGTTTACTTTTAATATGCGATAAATAAGTATAGCGTAAATTGGGAACTAACATGCAAGACGTATTAGACATTATAAAAAACATAGAAGGTATATACGAAGATAATACAGCATTCTCTGTATTAAAAGATTTTGAACGTGTAATAGACGAATTAGATATCTATGTTTACGATAACTGGGCTAATGGAGAGTTAGCAGCAGGTCCTAAAGTTGACCGACACTGGGTAACTTGCACCTTTATGTGGCCGAAAAACAAAATGCCTGATCCTATGGGCGGCAAGCGTTTACTAGACTACGACTGCAAAGTCAAGTATATTAGATCAAAATTAGTTAAACCACGTAAAATACGTAAATCTGATGATATACGTCCAGGAACTAAAAAGGGAAAATTGGATCTACATCCAATATGGCTAGTTGAAATTAAAATGCCTAAGTCACTAATTGCTGACATATATTCAGGGTACAAAGACGAAGCATTAGTTCCTGCACAAGATGAAAAAATTCCATCAACTACCCAACCTGCAGATGAAGTTGCTGCACAAGCACCAGAGGAAGCAGTATAATGACACTTAGACATAATGACCTACAAGATTTAGTCTATCATATTATGGAAATTGATAGTTACAAAAGTAAGATGGGATCTGATAAAGATATCGTGACTTTAAGTTTTAGTGTAAAAACTAGAGAAGCAGCAGAAGACCTAGAATCATTTTTAGAAAAAGGTTATAATTTTGTACTAGATGCTGATGCTACAAGCGGCGAAACGTCAGACGGCACTTACAAAGTATTTGTTGAAATTGAAAGATCAAAAGACACTCCTAATAATATAATGGAAATTGCCGATGGCATTAAAAACTTAACAGGTCTTGAAAACTTAAAATTTCGTTATTATAAAAACTGGCGCAGCTTACCAGTAGACGAAAATAATTTAACAGAAAAAATTCCAACAAATCCAGACGATTATGGTGTTAAAGTAACTGAATCAAATTTAGAAAACTATAAAAACTTTTTTAGTCGTAGCTTTTTAGAATCAGTTGATATGATAGATGACGTTTTGGTGCTTAAAAAAGCATGGGCTAATCCTTTATACTTTAAGTTTTTAGAGTTTGGTGATGCCGAACATACGCTTAATTCAATAAACGAAAGTTTTAACCCAAACGATTTCCCTGAAATTATTTTTCTTACTAAGTACTTAGGAGATTACAATATTACCAAATATGGTAATAAAGTAACTCTCGAAAACTGCGATAAAGTTGTCGTTCTTGAACGACTAGAATAACGAAAGGATCCCCGTCATGGGAGCAGAACATTTTAAATTTAAATTTACAGTTGATCAAATTAGAGAATTGATTAAAACTGATGCAGATGAATGGTATGAAGCAATGTGCGAAGTACTACCATTATGGCAAATTAATACTGTAGAACGTGTAGCAGGTTTTATCGCTCAGTGTGGTCATGAAAGTGCAGGATTTAAAGTATTATCTGAAAACCTAAACTATAGTGCAGATGCACTGAATAAAATATTTCCAAAATACTTTGTAAAAGCAGGACGTGATGCACAAGCATATCATAGACAACCAGAAAAAATTGCCAATGTTATTTACGCTAATCGTATGGATAACGGCGATACCAATTCTGGTGATGGTTGGCGCTTTCGCGGTGGCGGTCTTATCCAGTTAACCGGACGTCATAACTATACTCAGTTTGCAAAAGCGGTTGAAATGAGTGTTGAAGAAGCAGTAAACTATGTACGCACTAAAAAGGGTGCTATCGACAGTGCTTGCTGGTTCTGGGATACTAACAACATTAACAAATATTGCGATGCTGGCGACATTGTAGGCATGACAAAACGTATTAACGGTGGTACTATCGGACTTGAAGATCGTAAAAAGCACTATACACATGCTATTGAAGTATTAGGTGGCCAAGTAAGTGTTGCGCAGCATCAAGAAGATGACGATCACGATGTTGATGAGGAATACAATACAGTTCTAAAGGTTGGATCGAGAGGCCCTTTAGTCCAGGAGCTTCAGCAAGCTCTAGGTCTCTCAGCAGATGGAATTTTTGGACCAGGAACAAAAAAGGCACTAATGGATTGGCAGGCAGCGAACGGTCTAGCAGCAGACGGGATAGCCGGTCCAAAAACATTAGGTTTACTATTGGATTAAAGCCTATGGGTTTAAAAATAGCAGGCGCAATGTTTTTAGTTATGCTAGTCATGACAGGCGGATTCTATTGGTATTATAATGATACGCAAAACAGAATGAAGATCCTTACTGAAAACAACGCAAAGCTAGATATAGCTGTTAAAACTAGCGAGGCTGCTGTCGCTAGTTTGCAACAAGATTACGCAAGAGCTAATCAAGAACTTACCAGACTTAATACAGAGTTTGCATCTATAAGAGCACAAAATCAAGTATTGGCTGACAAGTTAGCCAGTCATGATTTAGGTGTACTAGGTGCTAATAAACCAGCACTAGTAGAAAGAGTAATTAACAATGCATCAGCAAAAGCTGGAAGATGTTTTGAAATACTTTCTGGCGCGGCTCTAACACAAACAGAAAAGGAGGCAAAAGATGGCAAGACGTTTAACAGTGAATGTCCTTGGCTATGGCCTGGTTCTAAGTCTACTCCTTAGTGGTTGTGCTTCAGGGCCACAACGAATAGAAGTAAGAGCAAAGCCAATTGATAAACCTGAATTAGTTGTGCCTAAGGCAGACGGTTTACGTATGCGAGAAATTAAATGGGTAATTATTACTCCTGAAAATTTCACTAAGGTTGTTGAAGATGCTAAAAAGAGTGGCCGTCCAATTGCATTTTTTGCACTAACTGACCAGGGTTATGCAAACTTAGGTTTAAATCTTTCAGACCTACGTGCATTTATCCAACAACAACAGACAATTATTGTTGCATATGAAAATTATTACAAAAAGTCCAACGAAGCATTAGATCAAGCAAATGCCGAAATTAATGGCGTTAAAGATGATGTTAAAAAACAACAAGAAGACCAATCCAAGAAACCTCCCGGTTGGCAATTTTGGAAAAAATAAATTATGGCTTACAGTGATAAAGTTTTAGATCATTATGAAAATCCTCGTAATGTTGGAGCATTTGATCCTAAAGAAGTAAACATTGGTACAGGTATGGTTGGTGCGCCAGCCTGTGGCGATGTAATGAAACTACAAATTAAAGTAGAAGATGGCATTATTACAGACGCAAAATTTAAAACTTATGGTTGTGGTAGTGCCATTGCTAGTTCTAGTTTAGTTACTGAATGGGTTAAAGGACGGACACTAGATGAGGCGACTAAAATTAAAAATACGCAAATTGCTGAAGAACTGGCTCTTCCGCCTGTCAAGATACACTGTTCTGTTTTAGCAGAAGATGCTATCAAAGCAGCAATACAAGATTATCAACTTAAATGTTCATGCGATGAATAAAGAACCTATACCAGGAAATGAATATCCTGTATATCCCGAGGACGATGGATACGATAAACCTCGTAATCCGTATAGTCCTGTATAAGAACACGCCTTAGGACCGCTGTTGCTTACAGCACAGGCGTCACCCGGCTGCTGGGGTTGACTTGCAATTCGCTACTGTAAGTCATAAAGTGAGCACTTTCCCTTTATTAAACATATTACGATAAATACAGTTATAATGACTGGAGACCCTCATGTGGGAAATTATTGAAAGAATGACCAGTGATAGGCTGTGGATATACACAGGTATTGCAGGTGCATTATTTGGGGCAGCTTTTTTAGCATGGTTTAGAGATACACGCATGGGTCTTTGGGCTTATGGTAAGTTTGATGCATTTTTAGATTATCTAGTAAACCGCTGGGGATGGACTTGGCTGCAAGAGCCTGAGGATGCTTGGCGTAAAAGATACCCAAAAGTTACTAAAAAGATAGACGAGTTAGATGCTAGAATTAAAAAACTGGAGAAAAGAAAATGATAAGAGACATGACCTTCGCTCAGCGAAGTTTGTTGTTTGCGCAGTTAAGTAGTATTGCATATCTTGATAAAATACCAGCTAAAAAAGAAGCACGTAAACTAGGCTTCACAACTGTAGAGTTTTATGATAAAGAAGGCGCACAAGCATATCGTTTTATGAACTCAGACGATATTGTTATTGCTTGTCGTGGAACACAGCCAACAGAATTTAATGACATTAAAGCAGACCTTAAAGCAATGCCAGTGTTAGCAGAAACAGTAGGTCGTGTACACCACGGGTTTAAAACAGAAGTAGACGAACTTTGGCCTATGATAAAAGAAGATCTCAAAAGACACGCTAACAATAAAAAAGATTTATGGTTTACAGGACACAGTCTAGGCGCAGCAATGACAACTATTATAGCAAGCCGTTGCCATGCAGATACAAACATGCCCAGCATTAAAGAAGTTTATACATATGGTTCGCCAAAAGTAGGCTGGAACAAGTATGTAAAATCATTAAACGTACCACATCATCGCTGGGTAAACAACAACGATATCGTCACTACTGTTCCGCCTACATTTATGGGATACAGACATCACGGTGAAGAACATTATCTAAATCACTGGGGTAATGTTCGTATGCTAACAGGATGGCAAAGAACTAAAGACAAGTATCGTGGTTTTGTAAAAGGTATACAGAACGGACGTATTGATAGTTTTTCAGATCATTTTATAACAGAATATATCCAACATCTAGAAAAATTTGCACAAGGTCTTGAAAGTTATCAACTTTAAATAAATATAATTGGGCAAGGGGGAAATTTATGCCAAGAATGAGACCAGAAGACTTAGTAGCACAGGAACAAAGTTCTGCTCCTGCGCCAAAATTTGAAGAAACAGTAATCACAACTAGAAGAACGGATACACCAATGGCACAACCAGAGACGCAGCCAAACCTAGTTCCGGTAGCGCCAAACGTGCTACCACAGGAAAACATGTCAAACTTTGCAACTAATCCATATAAAAAATGGATTTACCTAGCACAAGCAGTTGACAGTTGGAGAATTTGGCCTCGTGCATTTATGACAGTATACATTATATTAGTATATAAAGTTGTAACTTGGTTTATGGATATACCTGAACCTAACATGAATCAAGCAGGACTTATTTCAGTTATCGTAGGTGCTGGAGCAGCATGGTTTGGTTTATACCTAGGTAGTTCTCCAAGAGCAAGTAAATAGTGTAGTAACCTAGTATAAGTAGTAGTATGGATGACTATTACTCTATACTAGGTGTACCTAAAAACGCATCTCCAGAAGATATTAAAAAAGCCTATCGCAAACTTGCGATGCAATATCACCCCGATCGTGGCGGTGATGAAAAAAAATTTAAAGAGATAAATGAAGCATATGATACACTAGGAGATACTAGTAAGAAAGCAAGTTACGACAATCCGCAAGTGCAAGGAAATCATTTTAATTTTAATGGAGGATTTGGCGGAAATCCTTTTGAAGATTTATTTGGTCAATTTGGCAACGCATTTGGTCAACGTCCTAGAAATCGAGATTTAACAGTCTTAGTAACAATTGACCTTAAAGAAGTATTAACCGGCAAACATGTGCTTGTTTCTTATCGTCTGTCAAATGGCAATCTTGAAACTGTAGAAGTAGGACTTCCACCTGGAGTAGAAAACGGAAATACCATAAGATATCAAGGCTTGGGCGATACGGTGGATCCTAGATTTCCTCGTGGTGATTTATATGTTAAAGTAAAAGTAAATAATAATAGCAAATGGAGAAGGGAAGGCAACCATCTTTATACTAAAGAATCAGTAAATTTGTTTGACATTTTGTTAGGTTGTGTTATAATAATAGAAACATTAGATGATCGCACAGTTCAACTAAAAATACCAAAAGGCACTAAACCAGGCACAACTTTTAGTATTACCGGGTACGGTGTTACTAATATGCATAATAGAGTTAGAGGAAATGCTTATGTTCAGATTGAGCCTATTATTCCGAACATAACTAATCCTGTAATTATAGAAAAAATGCAAGAAATAAATGATTTAATAAAAAAGGAAAAATGATATATTATGGTAGAGCCATCAGAAGAGCTACAACTGGTTTTTGATAAAGCAGTTAACGATGCACGTAAACTACAACATGAATATGTAACGTTAGAACATCTTCTTTACGCAATGCTGTGCGAAGAAAGTTTTACAAATCTCTTAACAATGTACGGAGCAGATGTTACTTATGTTAAAACTAATTTAGAACATCATTTAAAAACAAACTGTGATACTATTAAAACCGAAGAAACAAAGTTTAAACCCAAAAAGACACAGTCTGTTGAACGAGTGTTGAACCGTGCCTTTACACAGGTTCTTTTTATCGGAAGAAGTCATATACAAGTAGCAGATGTGTTATTAAGTATGCTAACCGAAAAGAAATCAGTGGCAGTCTACTTCCTTGAAAAAGGTAATGTTTCAAAAGACACATTTGCTGAGTTTGTAAATAACGAGTCTCTCGAAAGTGAAGAAGAAGACCAGACTCTAAGTGCTGAAGCTGTCAGAGCGTTAAGATCATTTACTACTAACCTCAACGATGAAGTAAAAAAGAATCGTATTGATCCTATTATTGGCAGATCAGAAGAACTAGACTCAATATCATTAGCACTTGGTCGTCGAAATAAAAATAATGTGCTTCTTGTTGGCGATCCCGGCGTGGGCAAAACTGCAATTGCAGAAGGTCTTGCATTTAATATTGTTAATAACAATGTTCCTGATTTTTTAAAAGAGTATAGTGTTTATAATTTAGACATTGGATCTTTGTTAGCTGGTAGTAAGTACCGCGGAGATTTTGAAGAACGCTTTAAACTAGTATTACATGCTTTGCAGAAGCAAGGTAAAACTATTATGTTTATCGATGAAGCTCATATGATGAGTGGTGCAGGTGCAGGCGGTGGTGGCGGCGCCAACGACCTAGCCAACATGCTAAAGCCAGCTCTTAGTAAAGGAGACCTAAAGGTAGTAGCAAGTACTACATGGGAAGAATTCCGCAAATATTTTGAAAAAGATCGTGCATTGATGAGAAGATTTCAGCGTGTAACGGTAGACGAGCCTTCGCCAGAAACAACGAAGGACATTTTACGTGGAATTAAAAAGTATTACGAAGATTATCATAAAACTGAAATTACAGAAGATGCTATCAATGCAGCAGTAAAACTTAGTGTAAAATACCAGTCAGATAAAAAGCTACCAGACAAGGCAATTGATCTAATTGATGTAGCTTGCTCAAGATTTAAATTAAACAACCAAAAAGAAAACAAGGTAGTTGGTGTTGGAGAAATTCATTTAGAATTAGCAAAAATGCTTAATGTTCCAATTGCACAAGTTGCTGAAAAGGAAACTGACAATCTTAAAAATCTAGAACATAATCTAAAGCAAGTAGTTTATGGACAAGATGAAGCAATAGAATCAATTGTAGACAAGATATTAGTCAGCCAAGCAGGTCTTAAACCAGAAGATAAACCTGTAGGTTCATTTGTGTTTATGGGTCCAACGGGAACAGGTAAAACTGAAACTGCAAAACAACTTGCAAATCAATTAGGAGTTAAGCTAATACGTTTTGATATGAGTGAATACATGGAAAAACATGCTGTTGCTAAATTAATTGGTTCACCTCCAGGTTATGTTGGGTTTGAAGAAAATGCAGGAATGCTTATTACTAAACTACAAGAAAACCCTAATTGTGTACTACTACTCGATGAGATTGAAAAGGCGCACCCTGACGTTTCACAAATCTTATTGCAGCTAATGGACAACGGTAAGATTACTGGTAGTAACGGTAAGGAAGCAGATGCACGTAATTGTATTCTAATTCTAACTACTAACCTTGGTGCAAAAGATGCTGAAAAGAATACTATTGGCTTTGGTGACTCTTTTGAAAATGAATACGAAGATAAAGAACTTAAAAAATTCTTTGCACCAGAATTCCGTAATCGTTTAGATGCAACTATTACATTTGCTAAACTATCTAAAGAAGTTATGCTTAAAATTGTTGGCAAGTTTTTACTCGAACTTAAAGACATGGTTAAATCCAAAGATGTATCTATTAGTGTAACTGATGAAGCTCTTGATTACCTTGTAGATAAAGGGTTTGATCCAAAAATGGGTGCTCGTCCTTTACAGCGTGTTATTGATAAAGACATTAAACGTCCTTTGTCACGTAAACTACTATTTGGCGAACTAAAAAATGGCGGAAGTGTAATTATTGATTTCCGCAATGATGAAATTAAGTTAGATTGTGCAGTTGATGAATCAGTTGAAGTTGTATGAAACCGTTAGGTTGCACTATAATACTTACTTGTATAAGCTAGTATTAAGTAATCCCATTATACATATTTTTAGGACAGATCTTCAGCGCGGAGTTCCTTTATCGTTTGCACGATCTCAGTTAGATGATTTAACACAAAAATATAGGGCTAACGAACCACTTACTAAACAAACTTTTAGAGCCACTGTTGAGATACCTGTTGAATCTTATCTTGATGCTAAAGACATATATTCTATTTTAAAAAAGAATAGTGGATACAAGCTACGAGTTGAAACAAGTAGATCTTTAGGTATTTACAGCAACGATCGTGACATGTTAATGCGCATTTCTAAAAAAATGCGCGAAAGTTTGCGTGAGTTCTGGGAACCTGCACCCGGTAATGAATTAATCCTTTTAAATAAAAAAGATATAGTTCTAGTAAAGAGTCCATCGGCGTATGAGTACAAAGTGCATCTTCGTTATACTAAAGTCGATGTAGCATTTAAAAACTGGATAGATGCTAATTTAGATAAAATAAAAATTGGTGCAGCAACTTATGGGGACATATCTACAGGATTTGCAAACGGATGCTATTTTTACGTAAGAGATGAACGTGTTTTATCGTTGGTTGAATTACTTATAGGCCATGCAATACGCAAAGTAGACAAAATTGTCTACAAAGGCGATATTGATAAATATAAGTATGACAACTAATAGTGAAATTATATTACCAGAACACACCCATATTGGCGATAGTACTGAAGTAACTATCGTTGGAGAGTCCTACAGGGGCGACGGGTACTATAGTCGTAGTGACGGATTACATACTATACAAGTCTCTTATACAGAATTTACTGGAATTATTCTTATTGAGGGAACAATAGCAACAAGTCCCAACAGTAGCGACTGGTTTATAATTCATAGTTTTAATATAGAACAAAGTACCGGAAGCCAAATAGCAAATATTACCGGAAACTATGTGTTTGTTAGAGCAGTACTAAAATACACAGATGGCACTGTAAACAGCGTAAGAATGAATCATTAAGGATTGTAAAATGGAGCACTTTGTAAGAGTAGTTATGGAAAAACAAGATCTAGCAACCAAGCTAGATGAAAGCATATTTCCAAACAATGAGTTGTATGAAACAACCCAAGGCGCCACAGTATTTGAAATACCATTACCTCGTCAGCTAACTAACGAAGAAGCAGACGATTTCGCAGAGCGTTTAAGTAACTATTTGTTTGACGAAGGTTACGAAGACTTTGATATTGAAATCTCAACTGACGAACAAGACATAGACGAAGAAACTTACGACGGTGATGACTTCTATGAAGAATACGGCGACATGTGGTTCAACGAAGATGACGAGCTAGACGAAGCAGAGTATCAAGGACGTAAAGTTTCTTTAGGCAAGCCTATGCAAGGTGATGTTAAGAAGTTTAAGGTATATGTGCGCAAGCCAAACGGTAACATTGTAAAGGTAAACTTTGGCGATCCAAACATGCGTATTAAGAAATCTAACCCGGCACGTAGACGCAGTTTCCGTGCTAGACACAACTGTGACAATCCGGGACCACGTCATAAAGCACGTTACTGGAGTTGCAGAAAATGGTAAAACTAGTTGAGTTCTCACCTCCAATTGACGATAGCTTACCGTTTAATGTTGTAGATGACGTTGCGATCTTTATGCGCAATGATCCAATGTTTTACCGTAAGCAGCTATTTCCTGCTATCATGAAAATGAAAGATTTTACTGAAAATCAAAAATCTATAGATGCACACAAAATGTTTGGTCCTTTGGTAGATAAAGCAGCAATAGTGTATTGTAAAAAATTTAATATTCCAAAACGTCCTGAAGAAATATTTACAGACGAAGACAAAAAAAATTTAGTACAGAAATTATATTCAGAAGAGTTAAACAGTATTAAAAAAGGAGTATATTAATGCTACTCCGTGAACTGTTTGAAGCAGAAGGTAAAACCGCAGTACTAGCGTTTGGTAGATTAAATCCGCCAACTACAGGACATGCTAAACTTGTTGATGCTATTACAAGTCAGGAAGGCGATCATTACCTTTTCTTGTCTCATACACAAAAACCTAAAACAGATCCTTTAGACTTTGCAACAAAATTAAAATTTGCAAAGCAATTTTTTCCAGGCGTTAACATCGGACATCAAAGTGCTAACACTCCTGTAGCTGCATTGGAAATGCTACAGGGACTAGGTTATACAGACGTTATATTTGTTGCTGGTTCAGATCGTGTAGCAGGATTTCAAAAACTATTTGATACATATAATGGCACACCAGATAAATCTGGTAAGGTGCCTTTTAAATTTAATTCAATTCGTGTAGTCAGCGCAGGCGAACGTGATCCTGATGCTGACGATGTAAGTGGCATGAGTGCATCAAAGATGAGAGCTCTTGCTGCACAAGGTGAACTAAAATCATTTGCACAAGGTGTTCCAAACACCAAACTAGCAAAGTCTTTGTATGATGCTGTACGCAAAGGCATGGGAGTTAAAGACACAGCACCCGCCGAAGGAACTACTGAAATGGCTGCATACAAAGGTAATTTAGGTTTAATGGAGTTATTTGCTTTCTTCTCTAAAGCAGAAAAAGAAGATCCAGATCTAGTCGCAAAAGTAAAAGATCTAATCAAAAAAGGTCAAGACAAACTAGTTTGGCAAATTGTACAAGATTATACTGGTACAAAACTAGTTGGCAAAGAATTTGAAGGCAGTATTTCTGAAGCAATTATAGCAGAAGCAAACTATGGACGCTACTGGTGTTCAACTGATAAGAAATGGAAAACTCGCAAGGGTCCTAAACAGTCTAGGAGCTCTTAATGGATGAACTGGAGTATATTAAAAAACTAGCAGGTGTTAACGAATTCAAGGGATATACTCCGTATGAAGGTTCCAACATATCTATTACCGGAACTGAAAAAAGACAAATCGAAAGAGAAAAGGGAATAAAGCCTGGCGATAAAGAATGGTTTGAACTGTGGTTCAATTTGCCGCACATGACTGGTGCGTTAAACCAGAGACAGGGATTTAGAGGACGTAAGAAATGAAAAAATTTTTCAGACGTCTTTGGCGCAGTTGGTTTCCGCACTATATACTAGAAGTTACACACCGCGGAGTTAATCGCAGGATATTTGTAACTGAATTTATTAAAAAAACACCCAAGGCTATTATAGTTGTGAATGATCAGGGTGAACGTGTAGAGTTAATAAGTGTTGAACCTATGGACTACTACATTGAAGAATACAGGGACGATCTACAATGAAATTACGCGAGCTATGGAGCGCAAAGTACAAACGGTCAATCGACTGTGATAATCCTAAAGGGTTTTCACAAAAAGCCCATTGTGCCGGACGTAAAAAAAGCGAAGATCAACATCCCAATGAACGCCCATTAGGTCCAGAAACCAAACCTACAATGCCTAGTGGTACTATACGTGTTAAAGTAAGTGATGTATACGATTGGTATAAGCTAGGACAACATATCAGTGACCTAGAAGGGTTAGGCAAGCATGACTTTGGCAAAGGTCCGCCTGAGGCTGTTATTGCATTTGGTAGCGAAGAAGAAGAACACAAATACATTAAGCTACTACAAAAACTAGGTTTAGAAATATTAGACGTTGACCCAGGTAAAGCCGATGCTCCTGGTGTAGAAACTGATCCCACATACAACACAGAAAACGAAGCAAGATCTTTTGCTCCACAAGTAACTCCTCTCCAATCATTAGTAAACGAATACTTGTTCTTTTCATCGTTTGGTACAATGGAAGCACCAGGAGATGCAAAGTCGCCAGACAGCGAAGCAAAACTAAATGACGTTATAACAAAACTTGCCCAAAGCAATAAAAGTTTACAAAGTTTAGATAAACAAAAACTAGAAGCAAACAGAGACAAAATTCTCAATCACATACACGATATGATGAAGTATGCTATTGCACACCTTAGAGAACATCTTCCGCCCGAAAAGTTTGATGAGAAAAAGAAACAGATCAACAGTGTGTTGACCAAGTATAATGCTGCGGCTTCAACTAATGAAAACTTCGCTGATGGTAAGAAGCCAGGTCGCAAAGGACTAGCCAAACGCAGCGGTGTAAATACCAAGGCAAGCGTGAGTAGTCTAAGAAAAACTGCTAAAAATAGCACAGGTGAAAAGCAGCGCATGGCACATTGGCTTGCTAATATGAAAGCAGGGAAGGCAAAGAAAAAATGAAAATGAGCGATATTGTTAACGAAACTGCAACAGCAGGTGCTACTAGTGCAGGTAACATTGCTAGTGTTGCTAATCCTTCTGCCGCTAGATCTAAAATCAAGCGCGACAAGAACGGCATTCCTGTAGCGCCGCAAAAGAAAAATCCAGATGGTACAGCCAAAAACGCACAAGACATAGACTTAAATCTTATGGGTGGCAAAACCATAAAACGATAAATATATTATAGACAAACTCCGGAGAAATTAAATGGCTAAAGATAAGTACTGTTCAGATAAATGTTGCGGTTCTGACGTAAAGGCAGAAGATTGCACTTGCCCGCCAACCTGTAAGCATTGCAACTGTAATGCTGTAACCGAAGGTTTAGCTGATCTAGCAGGCGCAGCAGAACGTGATCACGAAGTACAAATGGCTCGTGCTGATCTGTACAAGATTGCAAAGTATGCAATCAAGCTGCACGAAATGCTAAAGAACGTTTCAGAAGAACAAGGCCTAGAAGGCTGGGTACAAGCTAAGATTACCAAAGCAGCAGACTATATTGGTGCTGTATACCACAACCTAGACTACGAAATGAAGTTTGGTGGTGATGGCGGTGGTGCTGGCCCAGAGATGGAAATCCAAGTTGGTGAAGGCAAGTACAAGTCAGACGCACAGCGTAAAGCAATCCATGCTAACAAAGATAAGAAGATGAAAGAAGATTCTTATAAGTCTGACCTACACGCTAAACTACAAGAAAAAGCAAAGTCAAAAGCACAACAACGTTTTATGGGAATGGTACATGCTGCGCAAAAAGGTGAACCAGCAGCAAGTCCAGAAGTTGCTAAGGCAGCAAAAGGCATGAGCAAGAAGGCTGCTAAAGACTATGCTTCT
>Ga0222714_10004017_pt1 | contig 14651 bp, 10 predicted proteins | sample C33_3DmetaG_FD_165048 | JGI IMG/M metagenome (GOLD analysis project Ga0222714, IMG submission 165048) | Estuarine water microbial communities from San Francisco Bay, California, United States - C33_3D | ecosystem: Environmental > Aquatic > Marine > Unclassified | place: USA: California... | reverse complement strand
GCTTTTAAAAGAATACGTCTACCAATGATTGGCATTCCTGGGAATGCTCGGTATCTAAGATCACCAATGTTAGTACCAGATAGGTCTAGTGACATACCATTGCTGAATTTATAACCAATATTGGCGTCAAGAAGGTCTTTTTCTTGAACGGTACCCGCAAAAAATCCTTGATCAGACTCAAAAGAATCATCGTGCTGATAAGCAAGTCCAAATCGGATACCATTGTCTCCGTTATAATTCATTCCTAAACGATATTTGAATTTAGGTGCGTTGAGATAGGATGAAAATGGAAGGTCATCGTCATTAGCTTGACCAGGAATCCAAACGTTTTGGCTTAATAACGAAGCGTTAGCCCACCATGTAAGCTCATCTGTAGCAAAATATTCTAAAGCGATATCACTACCAAGATGGCTACGCGTTGCGTCTCCATAACGGCGATATCCAGCGGAGATGTGTGACATATTATCAACCGGTACACGATCGGTTTCTACGATACCAAAAGCGGCAGGGTTGATGGCTGATAAAAAGCCTTGCGCACCCATACCAAATGCCCCAGCGACTAAGGCTGTTGCTTGGCTAATTGCTCCTTGAACATAAGGTCCAGCTGCAGCTGCTGTAGCAGTTGCAACAGAAGGAACTGCTGGAGAACCAGGAAACAAAGCATTTGCCGGAAGCCCGGTAGCCCAATACGCTTGTGGAATGCCATTGGCGGCATATTGTGCCTCAACACCTGCTTGAACTTGAGCGGTTACGGCTCCAGTTATTGCACCGTTGATCATTGGGTCACTTAAGAGGTCTCCCGCAACAAGCGAACCAAACTCTGCAGGGAAACTTGATGTTCCGCCTAGACGATAGGTGGGGCCGATTGCCGTAAACTGCGTAAATCCAGAACGCTCATAGGTATAAAGATCTACAGAAAGCGCTAGTTTATCGCTAATCATCCCTTTATAACCGACCTCCCAAGATTTAAGTCGCCCGATTTCTGCAGGACCTGTGCCTACTAATTCAGGCATTTCTTGGCCATTAAACACATTATAAGGAGTTAACGACCCAAAGCTTCCTGAAGGCACATATGTAGAGAAAAAGTTTTGTACCAATGGGACCAAAGGAGCATAACTAGGGTCTGCGCTCAACCCGGCATACAATGCATCCAACAACCCACCAGCAACCGCAGCACCATAAGGTATTGCATTAGGAACACTGGTAGCACCGTAAGGCAAAGAAGTGCCCAAGCCCAATAATTCAATTGAAGGGTTAGCACCAAATCCTTGTGCGTCAATTTGACCAGATAGCCAAACATCAGCAATGCCAGGAGCAAGGGTTTGTACCGGGAAATCAATATACGTTTCTAGCGCGGTTGGTCCAAAAGTAGACTCGTTATATGAAAGTCTCCAGCTTGATGTGGCAGATGGCTTCCATACCAAAGCGATACGAGGAGCAATAGCCCCTTCATCGATAAAGTTGATTTTGTCATAACGCAACGCATAAGTCAAGTCGAGTTTGTCGCTCAAACGCGAGGTTCCTTGACCGTAAACACCTGTAATTACGTAGGGGTCGTCATCGTCATTGCGTCCAAAAAGGGTGTATTCAGAATCTGTAGCATTGTTTCTGTAGTCCATCCCCACTGTAAAGTTCGAGTCTAAGAAACTTTCTACATCAAAGTTGTATTGTAGTTGGGCTTCGAGAGCAGCACGCTTGGTAACTTGTCTAAAGCCAGAGCTGTACAAGAACGTTGGATTGTTTTCGTCTCCACCATCGTTGTAGTTATAATACACTTGGGCAAACAAGCCTCCGGACTGTACACGTGCTTGTCCCCAATAATCGTTCCCTTGGATTAGCCCATAACCCTGTGAGTTAAAAAACAATCCGTTACCGTTAGAGAGTCCTCCAGAAAGCACTGCTGAGGTAGTGTCATTGGGACGAAATTCTAAATGTGCGTTGGCCGAATAGTTGCGGTATTCACTTGCAAGTGGATTACCATCTCCATCGGGGTCCAAATCACTCATGGTAAGCAATTTTTTTCCGGGCTTAGTAGCATCTACCATTTGATTGGTAATTGATGGCTGACGTATTGAACGAGCAAAACCATCGATTACATCTGCATCACGAATGGGATCAAGTTCAAACTCGTCTCCTTTGCTGTAGCGGGCGTTGATTTTAAACCCAAAAGTTTTGCTTTTGTTTGCATAGGCATGGCGGATTGCACCTCCCATAGTGGACTGTGTCCCTCCAAACAACTCTACTGTAGTGCCTGGATGGTCAATGGCTTTTTTAGACAAAAAGTGTACCACCCCAGAAGTAACTCCAGGACCATAGAGCGCAGAAGCTGCTCCACGTACCACCTCAATTCTTTCTATATCAATGTTAGAAAGACCGGTTTGAGAGGTGATAAACAATCCAGAAGCTGGAGAAATTAAGTACCTGTAGTCTAAAATTGGGAATGTAGAGGTTCCAAAAACTCCTGAACCAGCGCGCATTTCAAAATTAAGCGAGTTGGCAGATTGTTGTTGAATTTGCACCCCGGGGATGTTTACAAGGTTTCGGACAGGATCGGCGACGTTGGCCGAATTTTCGATGTCGGAGGCCGTGATCAGCGATACAGAAGCAGGTGCATCTTGCACTTTTTCGGCTCTTCGTGAAGCCGAAATAATCACCTCGTCTAAGGCGCTGCCTAGGGCCATTTGAACGTTGATGCTGGACGAAGAACTCACATCTATGGTTTGGGTTTGATACCCCACATAGCTTATGGTAAGTTGGTCGCCAACAGCCGCAGAAACCGAAAAGTTTCCGTCAAAATCAGAAGTTACCCCAACAGAGGTTCCTTCTACGACGATAGAAGCTCCTGGAAGAGGGTCTCCGTTTTCGTCAGATACAGTTCCGGTAATTTGCTGTGCCATCACTGAAAAACTGAAGGCCATCAAAAAACTGAATAAAAAAAGGTTTTTCATATTAATTGTTTGTTTTTGTAAGCGGTTACGTTCTAGTAAAATAGGGGCGCACAGAGACCTCAAAACAGGCTCATCATGTGAAGATAACATTTTTTTAGGTACAACGTCTTTTTTTCTGTTTTTATACAAACCTCCCTAAACCGATCTAATTAGGCAACAAAAAGGATTTCTAGATTAAAAGCGGCAAAGACTTTGTCCCTATTTTTTGAATTAATAGCTTAGCACATCGGATGAAAAAAGGATTTTATTTTTTAGTAAAATATGGCCTTAGACTATACAACTACTTTTATTTTAGAAGAGTTCGTGTCTATGGCTTAGAACAGGTGCCTAGATCGGGGGGTGTGTTATTTTCGCCCAATCATCAAAACGCTTTTTTGGACCCTCTTTTGGTCGGCTCTTACTGCCCCAAACCCGTTACATCACTTACGCGCGGCGATGTTTTTGGAGGGCGACTTCAGTGGTTTTTGGACGCCTTGCAAATGCTCCCGGTTTTTCGTATTCGAAACGGGTATAGTAGCCTCAAGAACAACGAGGCTACGTTCGAAAAGTGTTTTGACATACTTGCCAAAGGCGGAAGCATCATGATGTTTTCTGAAGGAGGGCATCACGGCGAATATTTTTTGCAACCCCTCTCCAAAGGAAGCAGTCGGCTGATGTGCCAAGCGCAACTAAAGCACCCAGAAACCCCCATGTTTATTGTCCCTGTAGGCATCAACTATGGAAGTCATAAACGCCCGCTTGCTGATGTACATTTGGTTTTTGGCACGCCGATATCTGTTGGCAAATATTGTCAAAGCGAAGCACAACTTGTCAAATCGATTAATACGCTCAAAAACGTGTTAGCCGATGAAATGAGGCAAACCCTTTGGTTGCCCGATAACGATGCAAATTACCAACACAAAAAAAGGTTTATACACGCAACAAACACCCGCTTAGCATTTGACGTCTTAAAAAAGAAGTTAGAAAAGGGCAGTGATTTAGCACAACCAAAAGCGATCCCTCGTTGGACAAAGCCTTTTTTGTTTATCACAAATCTTGTCCATTTTCCACCCCTTTTCGCGCTACGCAAAGTACTGTCTCTTTTTGAAGATGATGTTTTTCATGCCTCTTTAAAATACATACTTGGAGGAGTCTTTTTTCCGCTCTGGTGTGCTGTTTTGGCAGGTGTTGTATGGGTCTACGTATCGCTCAAGGCCGCGATATTGTTGTTAATAGTTTGTACGCTCATGTTATATGGTAGACAAAAACTATTGTTAAAACAAAAAACATAATAAAAAACTATAAAATCTTGTTTTTACCATCTTTTATTTAAAGAATATTTGTCAAATAATAGCTTTAATTCAATTAAATACGCCGTAGAAATAAGATTTTCTTATATTAAAAAATTATTTTTTCTCAAACAGGGGCTTCGTAAATTGCCGTATGAAAGATTTGATTATTATTGGGGCTGGTCCTATTGGAATGGCTTGTGGAATTGCCGCTCAAAAGGCCGGATTGTCTTTTCATATTTTTGATAAAGGCCCCTTGGTCAATTCGATCTACCGCTATCCGCTTAACATGACTTTTTTTTCGACCTCAGATCGATTAGAAATTGGCGATATTCCTTTTATTTCACAGAATCCCAAACCAACACGTGCCGAAGCCCTCGAGTACTATCGAAGGGTGTGCACCCATTGGAATCTCAACCCCAGCCTCTACGAAGAGATTCACACTTTTGAAAAACATCAAAACGGTTTTAAACTCCTGTCCGAAAAAAACAGTTACCAATGCAAAAATATTATTGTTGCAACGGGATTCTATGACTTTCCATATCCACTGAACGTAGCGGGAGAGCAACTGCCCAAAGTTCGTCACTACTACAGTGAGCCCCACCCTTATTATAACATGGATGTTGTTGTTGTAGGAGCGGCCAATTCTGCTGTAGATGCCGCACTAGAAACCTATAGAAAAGGGGCAAAAAGTGTCACCATGATTATCCGCGAAAAAAAAATCGGAGAAAACGTAAAGTACTGGGCTCGTCCTGATATTGTCAATCGGATAGAAGAAGGGAGCATCACCGCACACTTCGAGTCCAATATTGTTGCAATTACCGAAACAACAGTCCGCTTCAAAACCCCCAAACAAACCGTGGAAATTAAAAATGATTTTGTCTTGGCGATGACCGGGTACCAACCCAATTTTTCACTATTAGAAAAATTGGGGGTACAGTTTCAAGACGATGCAGACCACACGCCCATTTACCACCCAGAAACCATGGAATCCAACGCCCACGGGGTGTATCTAGCAGGGGTCGTTTGTGGAGGGCTTCGGACAAACAAATGGTTTATCGAGAATTCTAGGGCACACGCCCCCCTGATCATCCAAGCAATTAAAAATAAACGTTAAAATTGAAGATTCTCATTGCACCTGATTCCTTCAAAGAAAGTCTTTCGGCAAGTCAAGCAGTAGAGGCAATTGCCCGAGGAGTTTCCCAAGTATTTCCTGGGGCCAGATGCACCCATTTGCCCTTTTCGGACGGGGGAGAAGGTGCATTTGATTTATTGACAATCATTAAGCTTGGACAAACCGTCATTACACAAACGACAGACCCTCTCAATCGTCCACTAAGAGCCCCTATCTTTGTGTTTAATGATGAAAAAACGGCTTGGATCGAACTGTCTCAAGCGTCTGGTTTAGCATTGCTTAACGCCCAAGAAAAAAACCCTATCGAAACAACCACTTTTGGGACAGGACTGCAAATTCTAGCGGCTTTGGATCGTGGAATTCAAAAAATCATTATCGGTATAGGTGGTAGCGCAACCCATGATCTCGGAATGGGAATTTTTGCCGCTCTTGGCGGAAAAATTTTAGACCAAAACCATCGGCCCATTCCCAACAAGGGGGGTGGCTTGTCTCAAGCAGCCGTCATAGACACTACGTTGCTCGATCCACGTATAAAAAAAACAACTTTTATCTTTGCTTCTGATGTTACCAATCCGCTATTGGGACCCTTAGGAGCTGCAACGGTCTATGCGCCTCAAAAAGGGGCGCGTCCAGATCAAATTTCTATTATTGAGAGCTACACAAAAAATATGGCAGCCCTCATTGAAATGAAAACAGGAACAAATATCGCATCAATTTCAGGAGGAGGTGCAGCAGGAGGCACAGCCGCAGGGCTGTTACCATTTCTCAACGCAAGCCTATGTCCTGGTTTTGAACTTTTAGCATCCTTTTCTCAATTGGATGAAAAAATTAAAGCCGCGGACCTCATTATCACAGGCGAGGGGCATCTTGACGAACAAACTTTTTATGGAAAGCTAATTTCCCAAATAGCAAGCCGCGCAAGAGACCATCAAAAACCGGTTTGGGCGTATGCAGGAAGCGTTTCAGCATCCCAAGAAAATTGTCTTGCACATGGGATTCAAAAGGCCTTTTCGATTACTCCTCAAACAATGGATTTTGAAATGGCCAAAAAGCAGGCAGCGACCTTATTAGAGCAAAAAGTAGTACAAACCTTAAAAAAAACAAAATGGCAATAGAGCTAATGTATATCACAATGGCAATCGTTTGGATTATCATTGGGACCAGTTATCTCAAATGGCACCCTTTTGTGGTACTATTGATCAGTGCTTTTGGCTTGGCATTTTTGTTGGGACTACCACTCCATCAGATCAGCGCAATAATTGGTGGAGGATTTGGCAAAACACTGCAAAATATTGGTTTACTGATTCTCTATGGGGCATGGATAGGCGCTGCCTTAGAGGCCTGTGGCGGAACAACAGCATTGGCCCAGGGGCTGTTAAAATTTTTGACTCGACTGCCCTTGCCTTTTGTTGTTGGTGCAATTGGTTATGTTGTGGCCATTCCTGTCTTTTGCGATGCTGCGTTTGTTATTTTAGCGCCATTGACCAAAAAGTTGGCGGGGAATCAAAAAACCCTAAGAAATGCTTTGACGGTCTCACTTTCAACGGGATTATTTGCCACGCACGTTTTGGTTCCTCCAACACCGGGTCCTCTTGCTGCTGCTGCCAACTTAGAACTCACAAATTTATTTTTACTGTTTGTTGTTGGTGGTTTTTTTGCATTATTACTGATGCTAGTAGGGGCAGGCTTCGCCTATTATCTTTATCGCCGTAACCCAATAAATTCAGCGTCAGTAGAATTCGATTCACTTTTTTTGGATCAGACGAAACCCCTACCGTCACTTTATTGGGCCCTTGCACCAATTGGGGTTCCTATTCTTTTTATGGCGCTTGGAGCAGCGGCTCCATTTCTTTTCTATGAAGACATAGTGCCAATTTTTAAATTTTTTGGCGACCCTACCAATGCACTTCTTAGCGGCGTATTTCTTGCATTTTTGGTATGCAAAAAACAACATGTAGACCGCAAACAGGTGCTTCATAAGGGCATCGTTCAAGCAGCGCCCATCCTTTTGATTACTGCAATGGGTGGCGCGTTGGGGGTGGTTCTTCAGCAAGTTGATATCTCGGCATCGCTTCAAACCTTAGCGCTTCGCCCCAGCATGGGGATCGCAATACCGTTTCTATTAGCGGCTTTACTTAAGACTGCTCAAGGGTCCTCTACGGTTGCCATTATCACGGCTTCTTCTATTGTGTTTCCTTTACTTAGCGGTTGGGGTCTTGACAATGAAATGGGCAAAATTTGGACGTTGATGGCGGTTGGTACGGGAGCAATGACGATATCACATGCCAACGACTCGTATTTTTGGATTGTTAGCCAGCTGGGCGACCTAAGCCTCAAGGAAGCCTATAAAACCCATACGTTTGCAACGCTCATACAAGGTCTTGTGGGGTTTGTTCTTATGCTTATTGCTTTTGAGCTCTGGCAATTAGTGGGCTAGTATTCGGTGTAGAAAATTTCGAGCCACAACTTTTTATCGAGCTGTGCTTGTTCTGGGTGTGATCCAATCAAAACTACGCCAAAGGGATTTAGAATTCCCATTGTGGGGTATTTTATATCGCCTTTAAGCAAGCCCAACGAAGCTGTTTTGGGCTCGATATAGCGGGTATTTGCACCCAAAACTACACCCAAAGTAACATTGGTAGAATCACGACGAACAATATTATTGACATGGTCGGTTATCCGAAATTTATACGATTTTGGGCGGCCGTTGTCGTCGTATTCTAGGAGTCCTCCATAGACATACTTATCCCCATTTTTTACCGATGAATTTAAGGTTTGATCGCTTAAAAAATCATTTAGCGCGCGCCCTGTTTTATAATTATAAAGATAAAGGCGATCGGGCAGTCCTCCCCCCTGCAAGGGGTCATAAGAAGGATCGACGTTGAACACAAGATTGGCCTCGTTGATCAACCATCTTTGTTCTCTAATGCGGTTGAGTTCTGCTCCCAAAACGTCATTTTCAGGATCAAAAAGCTGGATTCGGGCATGTTTTTGCCCTCCTTGTATAAAGAGACGATCCGCAGGAATTCCGGCTTCGCTTTGTTGAATTTGCTGTGCGATCGCCGCATCGGCAAAACTGTTTTTTAGGGTATTAATCTGCACACCACCCAAAGGCATTGTGTAGGTTCTTTGTTCGCGGTCAATGGTGTCGTCGCTCGTGTCGTCCTCTGTGTTGTTGAGGTTATAAGAGTCATAACTATAGGTGATCTTGATTTCGGCACCGCCCAGATCTAACAACATATACAAGTCATCCGAAAAGTTACTCGTTTGGATGATTAGCCCCCTAAAATACTCGTTGAATTGATCTTGGCTGTTAAGTTCTACTTGCCCTTCTTTATCAATAAATTTTTCTTGAAAAAATCGTGTATCCAAAGGAAGGCGAATACGTGGAGTTAGTCGTGTTTCTACCTGTTGGGTCTCATCGACCTCGGTGGTTTCGGGATCGTCTTCTGTATAGTTGAAACGTAACTCATCAAAAGAGAGCGTATAATTGCCGTCGTATAAAGTGGCTCCATAAAACCCTTCTTCATAATAATCGCGATTAGAATAATAGGCCAAAGGGGTTTCAAAATTATTGAAGGGGTCCAAACGACTTAAAAAATAGGTAAGCTCATGTACTTTGATGTTAAAGCTCGCCTGGCGATTGCCATATAGAGAGTCAATTTGATATACCTTGTTTTCTTGATCGTACTCCGTATCATTATCATCGGCATCCAATATCCCATCCCCATCGGAGTCCTCATCTAACGGATTGCTGCCGGCACGGGTTTCTACTAAGTCGGTTAGTGTATCTCCGTCGGTATCACTTTGAGGATCATCAGGGTCGATATCAAAGGCATCAATGACACCATCAGCATCTCGGTCTTTGAGATTGTTGAAAAAAGGAATTTCTAAAAACACTTCAGTGACACGTTCATTTTCTTGGATGACCTGAATGTTGTCTTCATCGCCCTCATCTTCGCGGGTTTGTGTAAAGGATCCAAATATAGCATTGGAGGTCAGCTGCAATTGAGTAACGATAGCCGCCTGTGCCTTTCCAAACAAAGGATGATTTATCTCTCCCAACTGTCCCAACGGCAAGCCATTGGTTTGCACTTTTTCTATCGCATCTTGATAGGCATATACAGGAAGTTGAACACTTTGTGTTGTAAAAGATTGATCTTCCAATAATGAAGCTCCAACACCATGAAAATCCTTATTACACGAGGCGATGGTTAAAACAACAATCAACAAGAAACTGTTGCGTTTTAGGACGTTCTTAAGTGACATAAATGATTAGCAGATTTGTTCAGTATAGAAGTTGGTATAGGCATCTTCCTCTGTAGTAGCCTGATACTCCAAAAGGGGTTTTTTGCTTGACTTGATGGCGGCAACGGTATGGTCATCGACCTCATCACTGGCAATTACAAAACCATCGGCATGATCGACATTGATTTTTATCAAATTTTCATAACTCGCCTCAGCAAGGGCTTCGATGCTTTTGTCTTCAATCTTATCAGAAGCCACTTTGGTTTTTAGGGTATCGGACATGCTTCCATCAAAATCCTTGGGATAAATTGAGGTAACGAGTTTGCTGTCCTGAAATAAAGGTTCGTCTTTATATAACGTTTTGAGATACAAAGGAAACAAAGAAGTAAACCAACCATGCAGGTGAATGATGTCGGGAGACCAATTTAGTTTTTTGACGGTTTCGATGACCCCTTTGGTAAAAAAGACCATCCGATCGTCGTTATCTTCAAACAAATTTCCTTTATCGTCCCGCAAAATCGCACGCCGTTTAAAAAAGTCTTCGTTGTCGATGAAATAAACCTGCATCCGTTCTTTGGGAATCGAAGCAACTTTAATGATAAGGGGAGTGTCTAATTCATTGATCACCAAATTCATGCCGGACAAACGGATCACTTCGTGAAGTTGATGCCTACGCTCATTGATCAAACCATAGCGCGGCATGAAAATACGGGTTTGCCCACCTTTTTCGTTTATATATTTTGGAATTTGAAAAGAATTAAAAGCCTGTTCAGTATTTGGCAAATAAGGAACAACCTCAGATGAAATGATTAGGACTTTCTTGTCTTTCATATTGTGTTAAAACGGATGTAAAAGTTTTGCAAAATTAAGAATTATTATTCAGAGTTCTAGAAACTTTGTCTATTTTGCGCTGTTAATGTTTTCCTAAATGGAGGTGTTTAAAAATTATGAAAAGCTTCAAAAGCACCTAAATCCCAAGGAAAGTATCGGCTTTGTTCCAACCATGGGAGCATTGCATCAAGGCCATTTGTCGTTGATTAAAGAATCGATAAAACACCACCAACAAACGGTGGTTAGCATCTTTGTCAACCCCACTCAATTTGACGACACAGGCGACTTGGATCGATACCCGCGAACGTTGGAAAAAGATCTTGCTCAACTGGCCTCGCTCAACCAAAATTTGTGGGTGTATGCCCCCCTAGTTTCGGAGATATATGGACCAGCACCTCCAGTCACAAACCCTTATGACTTTGGAGCTTTGACGCAAACTATGGAAGGCCTATCTAGAGCACATCATTTTCAAGGAGTAGCGACTGTCGTAGAAAAGCTTTTTAGAAAAGTAAATCCACAGAGCGCCTATTTTGGCGAAAAAGACTTTCAACAAATACGCATAATAGAAACTTTAGTCGCACAAAAAAACCTTAACATCGAGATTGTTCGCTGTCCGATTGTCCGTGAAGTAGATGGATTAGCAATGAGTTCGAGAAACACACTATTGTCTCCAGAAGAACGTAGTCAAGCACCCCTTTTGCACACAACTTTATGTGCTGCTAAAGCACAATTTTTGCGTCAGCAATCGATTGATACGATCAAACAAAATGTACACGAGATCTATGAAAAGGCACCCCTTTTTAGTCTTGATTACTTTAACATTTGCGATGAAAATAGGCTGCAAGACATCAAAAATTATCCCGCCCCACAGGCAAGAGGGTTTTTGGCAGCAAAGCTTGGCAAAATAAGGTTGATTGACAATATGCCTTTTTGAAAAAACAATATCTTTGCCCCATGAAAATCCAAGTCGTAAAATCAAAAATTCACCGAGTTACCGTCACCCAGGCTGATCTCAATTATATGGGCAGTATAACGATTGATCGCGATTTGATCCATGCGGCAAATCTGGTGGTTGGCGAAAAAGTTCAAGTGGTGAACATCAATAATGGTGAACGACTCGAAACCTATGTAATCGAAGGGCAAAAAGGTTCGGGAGAAGTCACACTCAATGGCCCTGCTGCCCGCAAAGTACAGCCTAGAGACATCGTTATAATTATCAGTTATGCCCTGATGGATTTTGAGGAAGCCAAAAGTTTCAAGCCCACACTTATTTTTCCCAACGAAAAAACCAATACTTTAAACTGATTTTGGCTTTTTTAAAAACACTTTTCCGAAAAATCTTACCCTTAACAATAGGTGTTTTTTTCATCTGGCTTTCGATAAGAACAACCACCCCTGAAGAGCGAAATGCGATTATAGAATCCATTCAAAATGCGAACTATTTTTTTGTAGGTCTATCCATCTTTTTTGCCGTACTCAGCCATCTTTCGAGAGCGTATCGTTGGAAATATTTATTGCAACCGCTAGGGTATAAACCCCGATTTATAAACAGTGTGCTTACGGTCATGATTGCATATTTGGCCAATTTGGGGGTTCCAAGGTCGGGCGAAATACTTCGTGCTACTGCCCTGGCCAATTATGAAAAGCTTCCTTTTGAAAAAGTTTTTGGAACCGTCGTTGCCGAACGCATAGTGGACCTTCTTTTTTTAATCTTTTTTATCCTAATCGCACTTTGGGTTCAATTTGATCTAATTTGGGATTTATTGCGCCCCAAGGATTTCAACCCCTATAGCATTGCCCTTTTGGCAATTTTTGGAATGCTAATTTTGCTTGTGTTACGTCACTATTTTAACAAAAGTCAAAAGGGTTGGGTATTCAAAATCAAAACCCTTTTCATCGGGTTTCTTCAAGGGATCAAAAGCGTACTGTCTATGCCTCACAAAGGACTTTTTATGCTTCATACCGTCTTTATCTGGGCGATGTATCTTGCCATGTTTTATACCGTAAAATGGGCGATGCCCGAAACCGACGCCCTTACACTAACGATGGTTATCCCCGCCTTTGTTGCAGGAGGGATTGTAATATCTGCGACCAATGGAGGCATTGGGGTTTATCCCTTTACGGTAGCGTTGGTTTTAGAAGGCTTTGGCATCAGCAATCAAGCTGGTTTAGCTTTTGGCTGGATCACGTGGTCTTCGCAAACGTTCATGATTCTTGTTTTTGGCGCACTGTCCTTTTTTGCATTACCTTTAGTCAACAGGGCATCCTAACGATAGAAGATGAGTAAAATCAAAACAAGTTTTTTTTGTCAAAATTGTGGCACCGCACATACCAAATGGCAAGGGCAATGCAATGGTTGTAAAGCCTGGAACACCATCGTTGAGGAAGTGATCGAAAAAAAATCGGCAAATACGGTATTTGCAACAAACGGATCAAAAGGTAGTACTCCCCAATTGATCGATACCCTAACCACAGACCACGAAATTCGGATAGACACCCAAGACCCCGAACTCAATCGGGTTCTTGGCGGGGGCATTGTCCCCGGCGCAGTGATTCTTTTGGGCGGCGAACCGGGGATTGGAAAATCTACCTTATTGCTCCAACTTTCCCTCAAATTACCCTCAAAAGTTTTGTATATCTCTGGAGAAGAAAGCGAAAAACAAATCAAAATTCGAGCAGCCCGAATGCAATCGCAACCCTCGCAATGCTATATTCTGACCGAAACCCGGACACAACCCATTTTGTTACAACTCCAAAAAGAGCAACCCGATCTGGTCATCATTGACTCCATACAAACCCTGCACAGTGATTATGTAGAAAGCAGCGCTGGAAGTGTTTCTCAAATAAAAACATGTGCCGCAGAATTGATTGCCTTTGCAAAACAAACCAACACCCCAATATTATTGGTTGGACATATTACTAAAGACGGTGCAATAGCAGGGCCAAAGATTTTAGAGCACATGGTAGATACGGTGCTGCATTTTGAAGGAGATCAAAATCATATTTATCGGATTTTACGTGCCCAAAAAAACCGTTTTGGAGCCACCGCCGAAATTGGTATTTATCAAATGCAAGCCGACGGTTTACAAGCCGTGGCCAACCCCAGTGAAATTTTGCTGTCCAACCACGACACAGACCTTAGCGGACATGCCATTGCCGCTACGGTAGAAGGCATTCGCCCTATGTTTGTCGAAATTCAAGCTTTGGTCAGCACCGCCGTATATGGAACCCCACAACGCAACAGCACCGGATTCAACATCAAGCGACTCAATATGTTGTTGGCCGTCCTAGAAAAAAGGGCCGGCTTTGCTTTGGGAGCAAAAGATGTTTTTATCAACATTGCCGGAGGGATAAGCATTGACGATGCCGCACTGGACTTGGCTGTTATAGCCGCCATACTTTCAAGTCACAACGACATACCGATTGCTAAAAGTTGTGTCTTTGCAGCAGAAATTGGCTTGTCTGGAGAAATTAGACCCGTCTCAAAACCCGAACAACGCATCCGTGAGGCTGCCAAATTGGGCTTTGAAACCATCGTGATTTCAAAACACACCCAGTGGAAAGGAAAAACCCCAGGCATCAAGGTTGTTTCTTTTGCAAAAATCGAAGAAATACTTCACTTTCTTTTTGGCTAAAGATGGCCCTGTTTACTAATAAATTATACTATTTTTATTTAAATAAATAAACCCAACGGCTATGGACAAAATAGTTAGACAATTTCTCCAAGAAGTAGAAAGTCGCAATCAGAACGAGCCTGAATTTATGCAGGCAGTAACAGAGGTTGCCGAAACGGTAATTCCATATATTGTTCAACACGAAATCTATTATGGTCAAAACATCCTTTTGCGCATGGTAGAACCCGAACGCGTGGTTTCGTTCCGTGTTCCGTGGATAGACGATAAAGAAGAAATTCAGGTCAACCGCGGCTATCGAATTGAGATGAACTCTGCAATTGGCCCTTACAAAGGAGGGCTCCGCTTTCATCCCAGTGTCAATCTAAGTGTTTTGAAGTTTTTAGCCTTCGAGCAAGTTTTCAAAAACAGTCTAACAACCCTTCCTATGGGAGGAGGAAAAGGGGGGTCTGATTTTAACCCCAAAGGCAAAACTGACACTGAAGTGATGCGTTTTTGCCAAAGTTTTATGACGGAGCTTTTCAGACACATTGGTCCCAACAGAGATGTCCCCGCAGGCGACATTGGGGTTGGTAGTCGTGAGATTGGG
>Ga0222714_10004016_pt1 | contig 14651 bp, 6 predicted proteins | sample C33_3DmetaG_FD_165048 | JGI IMG/M metagenome (GOLD analysis project Ga0222714, IMG submission 165048) | Estuarine water microbial communities from San Francisco Bay, California, United States - C33_3D | ecosystem: Environmental > Aquatic > Marine > Unclassified | place: USA: California... | reverse complement strand
AATTGTAGACACGAGCGTCAAGGGAGAAGATGCAGTCACGATCAAGCCGTTCGAGGAGGCGATGCCCAAGCGCGAGTTTAAGCCCAAATTCGACGCGCGGTCGCCAGAAAAGTACGAGACGGTTCCAAAACCCGAACATTCCACGAGTGCGTTGGATTTTGAAGCCAAGCTGGAGGCGGCGATGCGCGCGGCGGAGTTGGGCGGAGACTTGACGGCGATATTAAGCGGGCCTTCGTCCAAGGTGATGAATTCGCCGGCGGGCGCCAACGCGCAATCGAGAGTAAACTTTCGCGAGCTCGGAATGAGTAAGACGGAACTTAAGCATCACGAACTCCATGTGGCTGATAGCGACGTCGTGTTGAAATAAGTTACTTTGTAAGAAAGCAAGTAAGCGAGCGCGAGGCTTCCAGTATTGTAAATGAATCAACTCGTAAACGTACACGTGCTACGCGAATGTCGCAAAGGGCTAAAATTACTAAATCAAACTTTTCATCGACCAACCGTAAGCGGGGTCATTTGTTGTAAATCAATTAACACTTGGATGCCATTTTTCGTGCCGAGCTTGGTTGCGGCACTCGTAACGACATCGAGTCCATTGACGCCACCTTCGTCCCGCTCGCGCTCATCCGGCCACAACAGCTTGGCGCTCGCCAACCACGCGTCTGATTCACTCCTTCGCTGCTCACCCGAGGCGCGAAGCACGCTCGAGTATCTCGCGTGTAACAACGCACATAAATGCCGAGCTTCGTAATCGAGCACGATTTCGGCGTCTTCAACCATGTGCGGGTAGTGCATCAGTTTGATGGCGTTTCTGTACAAACCTTCGGCGAACATGACGCCAGCGCCGTCGCCCAACGCGCTCGCGCCCGACGTCGATCGCAGCGCCTTCGCGACGTAAACATCACCGCTCACGGCGACGGCGACGCCAACACATGGGTGCTTATCGTCGCCCAGTGCCTCGGCGCCGCTCACGGCGCGCGCGGCGTGCGTTTCAGCGAGCGTCACGTCCTCCGCTGAGATTAAGAGCTGCGCCAGCGCCAAGCGGCAATCGACGATGATTTCTTCGGCGATGACTTTCGATGCCATCGCTCCGGGAGATTCATTAATGGACACATCCGTGGCGTACTCGAGCGCCCGAGTGTAATACTCGAGCGCGCGTGCATGTGCGTCATCGTCCGCCGCGCGCAAGCGTTCGACGTGCCCGAGCGTCTTCAGCGCCGTCGCCACCGCCCATCCATGCGGCGCAGACTTTGCCTCTTCAAGCGCGGCGCGATCGATAACGCTTTCAGCACATCGTTCTGCGCTCGCGAACGCGTCATCGACGCGAAATCGTGTGAGAGCTGCCAACGTTCTCGCCCCAGCCAACGCCGCCGCTCGAGACGCGTCAGACAAAGCCTTCGACTCATCCCCCAACGCGCGCTCAATCACCTCCCAAGGCTTACCCTTTGCGCATTCACGACTCGTCATCAACGCCTCCATCGCTCTCGCACTCGTCACGTCCTCCGCAGACGTCGCAAACGTCATCGCTTTCGTCGTCGCCTCTCTCGCGCTCGTCGCGTCGCCTCGGCTCCGAATCAAACTCGCCCACACCGTCGACGCCCGCGACGCGCAATCCCGCGCCGCGCCGTCATCCACGCCCGAACCAATCTTTGCAATCATCACGTCCGCGTGTTCGAGCACGCCTCGCGCGTCATCGCGCGCGCCTATACATCAACGCACGCGCGCGTTCAGTTAGTCCGACGACGTCGCTTCAGCGCGTCTTCGCGTCTCGCGCGATCGCGCGCACCTCGCCGCCAGCGTTCGACGCCGTACGTAATCATCCCCCGCGTCGTCTCGCTCGGATCCGCCGCCGCCGACGACGACGACGACGAAAACAGGCGGCGTCGCGCCGCGTCCGACGCCGCGGCGTCTCGAACGACGCGCCGATGCGACGTCCACGACGCCGCCAGCGCGCGCGACGCCGCGAGCGGCGACGACGACGGGCGCGGTGGCGTCGAATGCGACGCGACCGCGACGCGCGCCGCGCGTAACGACGCCGCGCGCGCGCGGGAGAGCGGCATCTTGAGCGATGGAAGACTGATGAATGCCGAGTCAGCGAATGACGGCACTTCTGAACACGCATATTCACGCGACAGCGCGCGAACGAACGCGAACGAACGACCATGGCGACGACGGAAACGATTGAAATTCTCAAGCATTTAGTGCGCTGCGCGCGCGAAGACACCGCGGTGCTCGACGTGGAGTCGATGAAGTTTTTCAAGGCGTGGCTCGTCGAAGACTTGAAGGCGACGATTCCTCCACCGAAAGCGCCGCCGCCGAGCGTGAACATGGATGATCCCGAGCTCATGACGCCTGATAGTGATGTCGCGCATACCATGGGGCCGGAACAGCCGAAAGAAACGCTGAGTGATGACGAAGAGGCGAAGATGATTGCGGCGAAGGAAGCCGCCGCGGAAGCCGTCGCGGCGGAGAAATACGACGAAGCGATTGAAAAGTACACCGAAGCGGTGGTCATCGCCCCGAGCGCGTTGACGTATGCGAAGCGCGCGGAATGTTTCATCAAATTGCGCAAGCCTAATGCGGCGATTCGCGATTGCGATGCGGCGTTGAAGATTAATCCGGACAGCGCCAAGGCGTTGAAGATTCGCGGCGCCGCGCAAAGATATTTGGGACAATACGCCGCGGCGAATGCGGACTTATCGAAAGGATTGCAGATTGATTTCGATGAACATTATGGTGATATTCACAAAGTGGTGCTGAGTCGCGTGCATGAAATGCACGTGGCGGAAGGCAAGGCGCGCGCGCAGAAGGAGGCGGAGGCGAAAGCCAAGGCGGCGGAGGCGAGAGCGCGCGCGGCTGCGGATGCCGCCAACGCTGCGAACGCCGCGGGCAGTGGTATGCCCAGTGGCGGCATGCCGGGCGGTGGCATGCCGGGCGGCATGCCGGGCGGCATGCCGAACGTACCGCCGGAAATGCTGGAAAAATTGACGTCGGATCCCGAGCTTATGAAGGCTATGCAAAATCCCAAAGTCATGCAAGCCATGCAAGCGATGATGAGCAACCCCATGGCGGCGATGCAGTACATGAGCGATCCGGAAGTTGGGCCGGTGTTGCAAAAACTCATGGGTTTGTTCGGCGGTGGTATGCCGGGCGGTATGGGCGGTATGCCGGGCGGTATGCCGGGCGGCATGGGCGGTATGCCGGGTGGATTTGGCGGCGGCGCCCCGCCGAGCGCCAACGACGTCGATTAATCAATCAGTCACGCTCGAACGACGATGTAGCCACACGTGCATGGGTCGATTTGTGATTGTGATTTGTAATGCACGCGCGTTTCATCGTTTTATAATAATAACCACCCGCTCGCCACTCGCCTCAGAAATCAACGCGCCGACGGACGATGTCAGCCGCCGCCGCCGAAGCCGGTGGGTCTCGACTTGATCGTCTCATCAAGCTCATCGATACGGGTTCGACGCCCGACGCTCGACGCGAAGCTGCGAAACAGATCGGCGAGCTCGCGGCGTCGCACGCCGGGCAGCTCCCGAACCTTCTTCGTCGCATTCGCGCGCATTTGCGGAGTAAAAAATGGGACACTCGCGTGGCGGCGTCGGCAACGATGAGTGAAATTGCCTCGCGGCTGACACACCCGACGATTGCGTCGTTGGAAGCTGAACAAGGTGAAGGAGCCGCGCGCTCGAGCGACGCCCAGAGCGGCGCGGCGGAGAACTCCTTCACCGCGAGCGACGCCTTGGACTTGACGTTCGAGAAGTTTGACGTCGAACGCGTGTTAGCCAAAGCGGGGATATTGCTGAGCTCGAGCGGCGTCGGATGGCATCTGGAGCACGGTCCAGGGACGAAGGCGGAGCGATTGGCGGAGGCCAAGGCGAGTTTAAAACGTCGTCTTGGTATGGAGCTCGGCCCCGAAGCCGGGGCAATGATGGATGAGAATATGAAAATGTCAGATTTGGTGAAGGATGAAGACTTGCTCGATGACGACGGGGCGAGGGTTGAGGTGAAGGAGAAGGTTGCGGTGGGCGATAGCGCGGCGGAAGCGGTGGACGGTTTGACCGGCGACGTGGATTATAGCCATCTCAGCGCTCGCGAGTTAAACAAGTTAAAACGCAAAGCCAAACGCGCGTTGAGAGAAGGTTTAGCGCCGGGAGATTTCAAACGCACGAAGAAGGATGAAGACGAGGCACGAGCTGAGCGAGAGCGCGCCGAAGCCGAGGAGGACGACGAAGAACAAGCCGAAGTCGCCGCTGGAGGGTGGCCTCTAGCGCGCACGTGCGAGGCGCTGGCGTACATGATGTTTTCTGAAGGCTGGGAAGAGCGTCACGGTGCGGCTGCGGCGTTGCGCGAAGTGTTGCGTCATCAAGCGGCGAGCGCGGCGGTGTGGGCGCCGCCGCCAGGTGTGAAGCTCGAACCGGGTACGATTGAACAAGCGCGCGAGGCCAATGCCCGGTGGCTGGAAGATATGTGCGTGCGCTTGTTGTGTATCTTGGCACTCGATCGGTTCGGCGATTTCGCTGGCGATGGTGCGGTGGCTCCGGTGCGTGAGACATCGGCGCAAGCGCTCGGCGCCGCGTTGTTGCCGTTATCGCCTGAAGCGGTAGACGCCGTCGTGTCGTGCACGCTGACGCTGCTTTCGCGCCCGGAATGGGAAGTTAGACACTCGGCGTTGCTTGGGTTGAAGTACATTCTCGCGGCCAAATCCGAGTTGGCGCTCGATTTGCTCCCGGCGGCGTTACCCGCCGCGACCAAGGCGCTCATCGACGCCGACGACGACGTTCGAGGTGCGGCAGCAGAGTCGCTCCTTCCCGCCGCCGAGCACTTACCCTCGCACCCGCAATTCAACGAACTGTTATCTTCGCTTTGGGGCTTGCTCACCGAACTCGACGACTTGTCCCCGAGCGCGGTACCAGTGATGAAACTCATTGCAAAATTGTACGCGCTCGAGACCACGCGCGCCAAATCATCCGTGCAGCTCGCTGAAGTCGTCCCTCGTTTATGGCCTTTCGCCGCGCATCCAATTGCATCGGTACGCCTCGCAGTGTGGCAAACGCTTTCGCGTTTGTTAGCTGTCGAGCCAAACTCTACAGCGGAACTTTGGGTACAAGAGGCGTGCGCGCCGGCGATGCGGCACGCCATGCAAGGGGCGCTCTTAGATGAAGATACCGCGAGCGCCGAAGCCGCGCGCGACGCGTGGACAGCGTTGCTGCGCACCGTGCCAATCGCTATCATTGAAGCATCGTTCATGGTGCACGGTGGGAAATGGTTCGAACTCTCGACGACGGTGGTCGCCGCCCGTCCCGAAGGCAATCTCATCTTTGTCTCGCAGCCGCCGAGCGTGAAGGGTGAAATTCGCGCCGTCGCCAAAGACTGGCCGGCAACCACGGTCGGGCGCATGCGCGGTCTCGAATGCCTCGCTCGGCTCGCCGCGGCATTCGGCTCAAACTCGCGCATAAACTCTGTGGAGCGAATGGAGGCGCACGCGGTGTCGATGCTGACGCACGCCAATGCCACGGCGCGGCTCGCCGGCGCGCACTTTCTTACGCTCTGGCTCCACGTCGTGCCGCCAGGCCCCGAGCGCCCGTCGTTGCAAGAGCCTGGGGCAAAGTTGGCGGCGATTTTGGCGAACACCAATCCGGCGTATCCGAGCGCGCCTTCGCCGGCGTCGTACGGGGAAGTGGCGCAAATGGTCAAGTACGTGAAAAGCGAGTCTATGGCGTTCCTTCGCGTAGCGGCAACGAATGGCGTGGAAGTGACGGGCGAGGTTCCTAGTCCCGAAGCGGATGGTTTTGGTGCGGATTCTGCCGCGACGCTTTCAGCAGCTGTACCTCAGGTATGTGTGCTTCGATTGTTTCCTTTATTTTTTTGTCGCGTTTACGGAGCGCGTGTGCGGAGCGTCGACGTCATTGCGTACGATCGACCGCGCTCACTCTCACGCGCAGTGCATCATAACATAGTACTGCGCGTGTCGGACGACCTCGAGTCGTGTCCAGCTCCTACATTCATACGAGAGTACAGGTTTCCCCAGTCTAGCATTGACTTGGAAGAAGTATGACTTCTCGGATATTTTTTACGTTTTGAAGGACGCGCAACGACTGACTTTATTTTATTTTGTCACTTTTCACACACAGACAAAGATTCAAGTGGTCGAGACCGCGAGAAGTTCTCTCCACGCATCTGCGCAGCGATTGCGTGACACAGAGGCTAAACTCCACGGCTCGGTGCTCGCAGCAGCCGCTGGCGCCGCCGTGAGCTTTGGCGCGTTACCACCCAAATTGAACCCGTTCATTCAGCCATTAATGTCTTCTGTGCGCCGCGAGCGCGACTTGGAACTACAAAAGCGCGCCGCAAATTCAGTGGCGTCGATGATTAAGTTGTGCGCCGACCGCAAGCCGTCACCGAATGACAAGTTGTTGAAGAATATTTCAATCATGGCGTGCGGGGACATCAAGGAAACGCTTCGCGCGGGCGTTAAGGAAGTTCCCGAAGAGGACGTCAAAGATGCGAAGAAAAAAGGTGCAAATGGCGGCGTCGTTGACGATGAAGAGATTAGCGAAGTCATGGTGTCGCGTTTGGGCGCGGAAGCGTGCATTCGCGCGATTTGCGCATCATTCGGAGGCGACGTTTTCTCAAAGCTTCCCGCGCTCGAGAAAATCATCGTCGCGCCCGTGGTGAACGCTCCGGCTGAGTCCGCCGACGTACTCGCGTTACAAACTCTCGTTGACGGGCTGCAAATGATCAAGGTGTTTGGGCCGGTGGCGCACGAATCGCTTCGCGCAAAGGTGATTGAAGTCACGCGCGCCGCGTTTGCGGCGGCGATGTACGCTGACGCCGCCGTGCGAATCACCGCGTGCAAGGCTATCGCCACAATTGCGAATGCCTACCCCGATCGCGTCATTTCACCGTTGCTCGAGTACATTGTGCCTCGTTTGGAAGATGGCGAAGCCGCCGCGGAGACGGCCACACGCGCAGGATCGGTTGGATTGGCGAGCGAGCTCACCGCTCGTCTTGGTTCGGCTCTCGCGCCGTATTGCGTGCTCTTGCTCGTACCCTTAATGGGTCGTATGAGCGATCCTGACTTGAACATTCGAGGCGCCGCAACGAAAGCGTTCGCGTCGCTTGTGCCGCTTTTACCACTCGCACGCGGCACGACGCCGCCCGAGGAATTAACCCAAAAGCAAAAAGAGCGTTCGACCAAGGATGGTGAATTCCTCGAAGCGCTCCTGGACAATAGCAAAATCGAAGACTTCAAGCTCCCATTCAAGTGTTCGCGCACGTTGCGTCCGTACCAGCAAGACGGCGTGAACTGGCTTGCGTTTTTGCGTAGGTTTAAGCTTCATGGAGCACTCGCAGATGACATGGGTCTCGGAAAGACGTTGCAGTCGACGTGCATTTTAGCCGCGACGACGATTGAACGCAAACAGGCTGGCAAGAAGAACTTGCCGCACTTGGTGATTTGTCCGACCACGCTCGTCGGACACTGGGCGTACGAAATCTCGCAATACGTTGATTCTGACGTGTTGCGGCCGCTCGAATACCAAGGCGCACCTGGAGATCGCGTCGCGATGCAAAAGCACTTTTCCAAGTACGACGTCGTCATCATGTCGTACGAATCCGTACGCGCCGACGAAGATACGCTCGGGAAATTCGATTGGTGCTACTGCGTATTGGATGAAGGTCATGCGATTCGAAACCCAAAAAGTCGCGTTACGCAAGCCGTCAAGGCGGTGCGCGCCGAACATCGCTTGTTATTGTCCGGCACGCCGATTCAAAACGACGTCGTGGAATTGTGGAGTTTGTTTGACTTTTTAATGCCGGGATTTTTAGGCACAGAAAAAGAGTTCAAGGCGACGTACGGCATCGCTGCTGCGCGTTCCGCCGCGGCTAAAAAGGGCGGCGGTTTATCCGAACAAGGTGCGCTCGCCACGGGAGCCTTGCATAAGCAAGTCATGCCGTTCGTCATGCGCCGCACGAAGGATCAAGTGTTGAAGGATTTACCGCCGAAAATCATTCAAGATGTCTACGTCGACCTCACCGAGGCGCAACGAAAGATGTACGACTCCTTCGAATCAAGCGACGCAAAGAATCAAGCTGTTGATGCGATTCAAAGTGGGGGCAGCGCCGAGGGCGCCGCGCAGCACGTTTTCCAGACGTTGCAGTACTTGCGCAAGTTGTGCTCGCATCCGCGCTTGGTCGCCGGCGACGGCGGGACGAAGAAAACTACCAAGCTCGACCCGGAAATGCGTTCACCAAAGTTCGACGCGCTCAAGCAGATTCTCTTGGATTGCGGCATCGGTGTCGACATTGAGGAAGAAAAGGCGAACGGGGGTGAAGCCAAACCGAATCCCGCGTCAGGCTCGGGCCATCGCGTGCTGGTATTTTCACAACTCAAATCCTTGCTTGATTTAGTGGAGAACGAATTGTTTTCCAACTCCATGCGCGACGTGAGCTGGCTTCGTCTCGACGGTTCTGTCGCACCGTCGCAGCGCTTTGAAGTTGTTCGTAAATTCAATGCCGATCCGTCGATTGACGTCTTGTTACTCACCACTCACGTCGGCGGTTTGGGTTTGAATTTGACATCCGCCGACACCGTCGTCTTCTTAGAACATGACTGGAACCCGCAAAAGGATTTGCAAGCCATGGATCGTGCGCACCGCCTCGGCCAGCGTCGCACGGTAAACGTCTACCGCATCTTAACCCGTGGTACGTTGGAAGAAAAGATTATGTCTCTTCAACGCTTCAAGCTCGACGTCGCCAACGCCGTGGTCAACGCCGATAACGCCTCCATGTCCGCCATGGACACCGGACAAATGCTCGAGTTGTTCACCGCAGAAAAGGGCGCAAAACTCGGCAAGGATGGCGCGCCAGTCACCGAACAGAAGGGCGCCGCAGCCGCAGCTGCCGGCGCCGCATCTGGGGGATTATCAAACATCGTCAACGGATTGGAAGAATTGTGGGACGCGTCGCAATACGACGAAGAATTTTCCGTCGACGACTTTGTCGCCAATCTCAAGAAATAAATCACCACCGAAACACCATTGGCAGTGCGACGCCATAGACAACGCGTACGCGCGAATTGTAATTAGAACACAGCACACACACACATCGCACGCGCGCGCTCAGCGCCAGTCGCTGACTGTACACCTCCCGCGTTTAAACCACCACCATGGATTACCCGCCTCACACTATCGCGCGCGCGCGACTCGCCGTCGTCGTCGACGACGACGCGGTAGAACCATGTTCGCTCGCACCTCTGGCGTCGGTGCGCGACCGTTCGCGCGCGCGCGCATCGCGTACGCCCGTGGAGCCCGAGACGCGCAACGTCGTGACAATAATCTGCGCGCGCGAGCTCAAACGCCGCCCGGGGACGCATGGCGCGATGAACTCATCGACTTTTGGCGCGAATACGCCGGCGCCAGCGCGCGGGACGTCGCCGCCTTGGTTGATGTCGCGGATAAGGTTGAACCGATGCGCAGTGCGGTGTCGATCGCCGTCGCCGGGAACACGCTGCGCCGTCTGTTGCCAGACATCGACGTCTGCGCCGTGTTCGCGCGCGAACCAGCCATGTTAGACATCGAACTCGCGTCCGCACACAAGCGCGTGTTAGAACTTCAAGACGTGCTGTGCGACATCGATCAATGCGCCGACGTCACGGGGCTCATTGAACGTCATCCAAAGTTGTTATTAGTGGAGGACATTCACGCGCACGTCGAACGCGCGGTGGAGAAATTAGCCACGCTCGACCCGCGATGCGACGCCCGTGCGGTGGTGCGCGAGTTTCCCGAGCTCATTTATCGCATTCATGCGTATGATCACGTGGAGTCGCTGCCGATTTCGATTCAGAATATGTTGTTGGATACGAGCGGAGAGGATGAGGCGCGCATGGATGAATACGACAGGCTTTGGGACGAACGCGAACGATTAGATCGTGGCGTAGATGACGTCGAAGCCACGGAGTGGATGCTCGATGGGTACTACGACGCTGATGATTTATAACGCTCGATGCGGCAGTGGCGCGCGGAGTCATCATCACTCGCGTATACAGTCATCCGAGACCTCCGCCGTCGGCCGCGCCCATCCGCGGCCGCGCTCGACGTCCGACGTCCACCCGAACGCCGTCATCCCGTGCTCGCACGCGCGGCACCAACGTACCAACACACCATCACGCGCGTGTGTTGTATTGTATATGTACATCAGTGTGGTTTTGTAATCTTACGCGTCGTAAATGCCAACCTACGCGTCGACTTCGCGAGCGTTAAATTTCTGAGGGGAAAGAGACACACACAAAAAAGCTGTGCATCGTGATGCACGAGTCACTCATCGCGCCTTCACACCTCGACGCGACGCCCGAGACGCGCGCAACCGCACCCGGCGGCATGAGCGCACTCATTGACGCCACGAATAAGGTACGAACGACGCCGTCGCGCGCGTGCGCGTGAGGAGCTTGCGGTGGCTGCGACGACACAAAAGTGTCTGTTCGAGTCCAACGATCATCATCTTTCGCGCGTCGTTGCGCATCGTTTTGCGTACATCTGGCTGACGAACGCGCGCGCGTTGACTTTGTAATGGTTACACAGGCGAAGACGTCGTCTGCGAGCGCGCGATCGACGCGAGGCGGTGCGTCGAAACGCGTGAGCCACGGCGAGGGGGATGAACGCGGGCGGTCGAGCCGCGGCGCGGCGAGAAAGCTTTCGGGTACGAGCGATTCGTTCGCATCGGTGGATCAGGCGATGACGACGCGTACTCGAGAATCGAGTCAGTCGTTTAGCGGCGTGTCGATGTCGCCACCGGCGTATGAGCCCACGCCTTCGACGGCGGGCGGAGGTACGGTGGCGCGCAAGTTGAGCGCGGGGAGCTCGAGCTCTGGAAACGCCGCGTCAAAGACGACGACGACGACGACGGATTCAGATTCTTTAGCGAGCGATGGCGAACCCAAGCGCCGATCGTCCCGTCGCACGCACAAGGCGGCGGAACGCTTCGGGGAGTTTCAAAGTTGGGAAACCGTCGCCGCGGATGAAGTACCGCCGTCTCCCGCCTTTGTGGGTAATCCTCGACAGCGACAGGCATATTTAGAAGCGTACGCCAAGGCACAGTATGAGGAAGAAATCGCTGCGCGTAAAGCTGCGGGTGTGAGCACGGATGGTGCGGTGGAGGACGTACACAGCCGCGTGGCGGAGCTCATGAAGATGGCGGATGAAATGTTGCCAGACGCCGCGCCTTCGCCGGCGAAGAGCCTGCATGCGAAGAGCTTACGCGAACAATTACACGAATCGTGGCAAGGGAAAGGGTATTATGCGCGATTGATGGCGCAGATGGCGTCGCCGTCACCCGCGCGACCGAATCAACGCCCGATGCATATGCAGAGGTTGCACAAGGCGCAGAATCCGCCCCCTGTGGCGCGCGCCAAGGCGGAGGAATTTGAGCGCCAACAAGCGTCGTTGGTGAACATGTCCGGCGCGGCTTTATCCGGTGCTGGTGGATATTTGTTTTCTAATTTACCCGGCATGGCGCCGCCGGCTGCAGTCGCGCCCAAGGTGCAAGAAGCTGTGAAATCCAAGCGCAAGAGCGGCGACGTCATGCCGCCTCCAGGCGTGCCCAAGCGCTCTGGCGCTGACTCGTCGTCCTCGCCCGAGCCGACGAATAGCGAAGTCACGATTGAAAGCGTTACAAAGACGATTCAAAAAGCGTTGCGTCGATTATCAATGTCTCCCGCACCGCGGATGATGGGTGCGCGAGCAGTCGATTCCTCGTCGTCGCCAGAGCTCGTCGGCACGCAGCTCAAATTTGGTTCCCCGAGTGACTCATCGAGCAAACCTACTGACGTAGACGAGGCGTTAGCGAGCGATGACATTACCATTGTGCGACGCGCGCTCAGAGAGCTTCGCCATGAGAATGAGAAGTTGCGCGCAGAGTTAGCGGATACAAAGAAGAAGGCAAAAATTGCCGTCGCGCGCGCCGCCGAAATCGCCAAATGGTGAAAGAAACGGCACGAATAGAAATGAATGAATGAATGAATTACAGCGGCGCGTCCAAATACGAAGAATTAGTCCTAAACGATCCCACACCTTCGACATGCTTGACGAGACGCTCCAAAAACGCGTCGTTCGTAATCGTTTTATGGTCGCCGACGATGGAGACGTGCCGCTTGGCCCGACTCACCGCGACGTTCATGCGCCTGGCATCCGCCAAAAATCCTACATCGCGCGCGCGGTTCGCTCGAACCATACTAATCACCACTGCTTGTGCCTCGCGCCCTTGGAACGCATCGATAGATGACACTTCAACACTCGCCGAATCTTGAACGTCTTCGAGCGCCGATGAGAGCACGGCGCGTAACAATCGCACTTGCGCCGCGTACGGCGAAATCACCGCGATATCACTCGCTTTGACGCCAGATTTCAGCATAAGTAACACGTGCGACGCAACAATCGTCGCTTCTCCTTCGTTAATGTACGAGCCACCAACGCGGCGTTCAATACATTCGACGGGCACGCGGCCGACGTTGCTCCGCGTGCTCAACATGAACATCGGCGTTGTTGTCACCGGCGTCTGTAGCACCCCGGGAAGATGGCATAACAACCCGTCTTTGACGCTTTCCGCGGCGCGCAATCGCCCGTTATACGATTCTACGCTGCACCATGACGAAATAGCTTCGTGTGAGCGGTATTGCGTGTCGAGCGCGACGCTCAGCACCCCGAGTGACTCCGAGGCGTCGGGAGTCGACGTCGACGTCTTCGACATCAGCCTCGACATGAGAGACCGCGCTAATCCTGCATGTGCGGCTTCACGAGAGCGAACTATTGGCGCAAGTTGCTTCGGGTCACCGATGAGCACCGCGCGTCGCGCGCGTGCGAGTGGAATCCATGTTGACGGTTCGCTCGCCTGCGCGGCTTCGTCTACGACGACCAAATCAAACGGCGGCAACATTTGTATCGCATCCGCGCCCGCACCCGCGTTCGTCGCGAGCACGACGTTTGCGCCTCGCAAAATCGATGACGTCGCGAGTTTTCTACGCTTCGTGCCAGTTTTCGTGAGTTTCCGTTGGTGCGCTTTCAAGGCGTCAATGTCGGCTTCGAGCGTCGCCCGCTCGGCTTTGGACATTTTTGTCCCGTCGTTTGCGCGCTGCATCATGCGCCGTAACCGCGACGCAGCGTCCTGTGAATCCAAACGCTGCTGCGCGAAGAATGCTTCGCTATATGCCGTGACTTGGGCGTCGAGGGATGAGGATAACGCGGCGGCGCTGATGCGCTCGGGCGCGCCTACGCGCACCGGACGGACGCCCGAGACGCCCGCCAAACGTTCAACCAAATTATCCACGGCTAAATTACTTGGCGCGCACGCGAGCACGCGCTCGCCTCGAGCGATGGCTTGGGCGATGATTTCGACGACGACGGCGGTTTTACCCGTGCCTGGTGGGCCTTGAATGCACACCACGGGGTACTTGGACGTCGACGCCGCCCGAGAGGCGACGATTTGAGACGCGTCAAATGTTTCGGCGCTCGACGTCAACGGAACGATTTTGGCGAGAGATTCGACCGATACCGTCGCGAACGGTGCGCTGGTGGCCGCTTCGACATCGGTGGCGGTGTTCACATTGTCGTCGCGCCACTCAGCGGTGCGCGCAGCATCGAAAACTGCACTGATGACGCGCGAACACGCCGGATTTGACCGCGTCGCCACAGTCGCCGCCATCAACGCGTCCAACGCCTTGACTTGCCTCTCATACGTCGTCAAATCCGGTACGCGCGTCAGACTTAACACCTTACCCGCCAATTCACGAATAATCCCCGTCGCATCGCGCTCGTCGTACTCGAGCGTGATGGATGTCGCGTCGCGCAAACGAGCCGAAACGCGCGCGTCCATGGCGTCGCCCAAAAAGCGCACCGTCGCTTCCCGGGACGTCGAAACCGCAACATCGGCTTCGGCTTCATCAAAGCTGTCGTACGACGGCTTAGCGTCACTAATATTCCCGATGACATCGATGGAGACGCGGTCGCCCACGGTGAGGGCGTGGTTTGGGATATCTTTGTCGTTGAATGACTTGAAGACGAGAAGCGACGCGCCGTCGGCTCCGCGCGTGGCGCCGACAACGACCAACCCGTTCGCAACTTCTCGCGCTCTGTACTCGTCGCTCGCATCATCGTCATTATCATAACGCGCCGACGAGGTGGATGCGATTTCCTCCTCGCGCTCGAGCGCTAATAACTCCTTCCCTCTATTCGCAAACGTCGACACGCGTTCAATCATCGCAGACGTCGACGCATTCTTTACATCATCTTTCGCGTTTTTCGCCTTCACCTTGCGTTTATTCTTCTCCAATACCACGGACGCGCGTAATTGTGTCCATGTTTCACTCGCCTTGGCGGCGCTGTCGCTCCCGAGCGCGCAAGATAACGCATCGTACGCCGCGCGAAGAAACATTGGATTTGTCGTCGGTCGGTGCGCCAACGCCAGGCGAACATTTTCACTCGGTGCCGTGCCCCTCGCGCCCGCCGCAATCTCGCGCGTGACATCGAACGCATCAAAAGCAAACGCTCCTTCACCCTTTAACGCTTCGAGCACGACGCGATCGGCGGCGCGCGCGCACGCATCCTTCAACCACGCGAGCGCTTTGGCTCCGCCGAGCGTGGCTCCGCCCACGGGCT
>Ga0222714_10004014_pt1 | contig 14652 bp, 9 predicted proteins | sample C33_3DmetaG_FD_165048 | JGI IMG/M metagenome (GOLD analysis project Ga0222714, IMG submission 165048) | Estuarine water microbial communities from San Francisco Bay, California, United States - C33_3D | ecosystem: Environmental > Aquatic > Marine > Unclassified | place: USA: California... | reverse complement strand
AGCAGCATCTTCAACCGAATAGTTCACGGTAAAGGTGGCAGCGGCGGAAGTATCCACACTTTGAACCACTTGATCATTGGCATCTAAAATTTCCACAATGATATCAGCGGTAACATCCCCATCGACAACGTCAAGGGCGGTGACACCGGCACGTGGGTCATACGTCGCACCCACTAAGAGGTTCACAGATTCTTGAACACCAAAGAACGCCGGTGCGGTGGTGTCAGGATCCACGGTCGATTCGGTAATGCTCATGTTGTCAAAGTACAACGTCGCATTCACGGATTGATTATTCACACGACCTAAACCAAATAAGATCCCACCGCGTGGGTTGTCTTGGGTCATGGTGAATTTGTACGAGTAGCGGGCCATGGTGGTGCCAATCGTACGATAAATGATGTTTTCCGCAGGGGGTAAGAAATCGGTAAACCAAGGAGCAGAGGATAATAATTCCCCAACTTGAAGGGCGATTTCTTTTTGCACCGTCGAACGGGCATCAAAGGATACTTCATACGTTTTGCCTTGTTCAAACGGAATATTCATTTGACCAAAACGTGGCGTGAAGAAGTTAAATCCTGCTGTGACTTCCGCTTTAAATTCACCGTTTTCGGTGGAAAGCGTCATCGCAGCACCATCCGCGATATAAACCACGGAAGGATCATCCCAACCCGCTGTTCCTAAGGAAAAGTCAGGGTTGATTAACATCCCTGTCGCTTCCGGTTGATTGACAGTAATGTTACGGAATTTCGAGGCGCTCACGTCGCCAACCGTTACTAAGTAACGGACAACGTGGACACCAGTATCGGTGGTGTCTAATTCACCGGTAGTCGCGTTTACTGCGCTTGAGATCGAGGAAAGTGTTAATTCATCAGAATAATCAACACCGTCGTTCCCAATCGCGGTTACACCTGTAAACAGGTTAAAGTCTACGTCAAATTCGAGTTCGATATCATCAGCCCCGCTGATGGTAATCGACGTTAAGGCTGTTACCGAAGAGGTGACTTCTGAACTCGGAACTGTCGATGAGGCTGGGGTCGAGCTCGCCACTTGCGAGGACGATGTGCCGCCACATGCAGCAAGGATGAGTGCGAAGGTTCCTAAGGGTAACCAAGTCGTCATTTTTTTCATCATTTTTCTCCTTTCATGATGAGTCGTCAGTGAACAATTTCGAAAGCGAGGTGTGTTAACCGGGTTCACGACCTCCTTTCAAGAAAACATCGATATGTTGATAACGTAAGTCACGGATCGCTTCCGCGTACTTACCCTTTATCACCGAACCAGGGAGTCGAATGGCGTCATGTGCATTTTTTAATGCATACGCTTCGACAACGACCGTATCATCATACGTTGGTGTTTGGCCTTCGTAATGAATGGTTAATGTAATTTCACCAAATAAGGTCGTTTTCACAACCCCGTTTTTAAAATAATGGGCTGGTAATTGAGGTTGAATGGAAAATTGTAATTCGCCCTCGTTCATCGAAAAGAGCGTGGGACCCATAAACATGAGTTTCCACAAGGAAATTACTTCTGCGGTTGAACCGGATAAGCGGGCAAAGAAACCTTGCCCATGTTTGGTCGCATCCGGGTTATTCGAGGTGGCAATAAACGAAGAGTTTTCTAATGGAGAGCGACCATACACCGCCGGATCCATAAAGCAGGTCATGCCGGTGGCGATATCACGATAATATTCTTCATAAAGTCCGGCCTTAAAAAGACCAAGGAAAAATTTATAACTCATATGAAGGAAATCGGATTCCCGTTCAAGCCAACCCGGGGTAAAGGCACGAATACGTCCGAGTTCCATCGACATCGCATCCAAGGATTCACTGGTTTTATATAATTTTAAAGGGGTATCAAAGATTTCGGATTGACGAATGGCCTCTACGAGTGCCTTACCTTTATTCATCGCAGGTTGAATCGACGATAAATACCGTGTCGGTCCTTCAAGGAAATGGGGCAACGAATGACGTTTAAAAGCGGTGACCTTCACGGTGGGTTGACCATGATCTACCGCGATATTTAAAGGTTCATACTGAACCGCTTCATACATAAAGTATGTCGGAATAATCGCTTCGGATTGTTCTAATCGTGTGACGGCATCGTTTAAGAATTGATGCATATGCTTGAGAAGCTTTTGAATACGCTCGCCATCCACTGCGGTGGATGTTACCGGTTGTCGCAAGCCATCGCGGTACGTTTCTAATGCGGTCATCCGTGTATTCCACGCTTCCATCCCTTGTACGGATTTTAACGATAATAACGTATCCATTAACGGTACTAGGGGCGTTAACACATGCAAGGAGTCCGTGACAGGAATCGTCGTTAGAAAGGCTACAAGTTTAACCAGTTCAAACAGTTCACTCACGCCCGATCCAAATAATCCAGGCAACCCATTCATGGCATCATTCCAACCAGGGCGTTCCCCTTCATACATGAGCCCCATGGCATCCGGATCAAGATGGGCAAATTTATTCAAAGTTAAGGTTAAAAGTTTTGTAAAAAGGGTGTGTTCAATCACGTGCCCTTTGGCATCTTTCAACCATCCACGAACCGGCGCATGATGGTCATGATGGGCGGCGTAATATTGACGCACTTTTCCGTTTTTTAACACGTATTTTTCCGCGCGTGGTCGAACACGTGCTGGGGAGACAAAGTAAGGATAAATCGCTTGGAACATTAACGTATTTAAACGATCAGGATAGACATCCAAATACGCAGCAATTAAATCATGATGATACGTAAAATGATCTTCCCAATAGCCTTCGCCATAGGTCGCTTTAAATTCATACGTGGAATGTTTTAAAACCTTTGTAACAGTTTGAATGGGATCATCGCCTAAGCGTGCCGCCAAGGTGGCGACTTCACCGGGTGAAAAAGAACCTTTGAGTAAACTATGATATCCTTTGGCAAACGCGTTAAGATCGCCTTCAAATGAGAATACGAGCCCTTCGATACTTAAAGGGTTATATCCATCCGCTTGAATAAATGATCCAAATTGACGAATGGAAAAGTCATCCATTTTGGGTTGAATGTAAATGTCATTACGACGATTTTGTAAAACATCACGGAAGGCGCCATTCCCTTGCGAGAAATAGGCGGGTTCGAGCGAAAAGAAGTTGTAATCGCGTTCTAAATCACCATGTTTACGAGAATACACATGGTAAGCAATGAGCCCCTTTTTCGTTTCAAACATCATCGGGAATCCACCACGGAGGACATTATCTAAAAAACATTGTTCCACATACGCATCAAACATTTCTTCTGATGTTTCGGTATGCACATGGCCTACCAAATCACGAATGATCATTTGATTTTCTTGGAGTTTTTGATCTAAGTACGTCACATCCACATTTTGACGGAACGCTTCAATTATGGCTTTGTCTTTACCATAACCAAAGACACCGTAAAACGCAGTACTTTCGTTAAGTTCAAAGTGTGAAAGCACAAAGGCACACGGCACTTGATTGACCGCGGCTTGGGTTTGTTTGACTAAACCATCAAAGGAATGTTCCAAAAAACGATAAGGAGTTTGAAAGGATGTGTCTCGTGCATAAATTAATTTATAGTCATACACATAATGTGAGGTCGGTAAGCCTTCGTAAAAATAAAAGTTGCCATCTTGAACATCACTGACTTCGCTGGAGTCGGCGGTGGAAGCCCGTAACTTTAAGAAAATACCGTGATTAAATGTATCCACTTGCATCCAAGATTGGAGCAAATTACTGACCGCTTTGTAACCGCCATGATCAATGCCAGAGGGTAACATTTGATTTAATCCATCGAGAATTTCAATGTTTTTCTTTTTTCCGTCAAGGTTGACAAAGGAAACTTTACGAATCAACGCCGAGACACTCGCTTGAGGTAAAGTAAAATACGTGATTTTAACGCGTAATCCTAACTGAGGGATGTCTTCGGTTAATGCAATTTGATGGGCTTCAACATCCATGGTTTGCGACGATTGGTTTTTTTCTTGAAAACATTCATAAAAAACGCCATCGACTTTAATGAAAGTTCGAAAGCCATTGACTGCCACATACGCATACGCTTGGTTGGCAGGATAAAATTCCATAATCGCACCATTTTTGTCACGCACCCCAAAGGAGGCAATCGCTTGGCCACGATTCACATAAAAGGACCACATGGGAATGCCCAATGTGCCGCTGATTCCAGGTAAAAAACCGGCAAACGTTTTTTGTTTTTGAAATTGTTTTAATGTGTATTTTTTCATAAAAGTGATTCGAAAATACCGATTTAGGAAATCGGTTTCTTATATCATAATCTAATTTGTAATCGCTTACAATATTTTCATATCAAAAAATTGTGAATTTGTTTTTAAAGCAAAATAAATTGTGAATTCGGCACGAATTTGATAGAGTTATGTATGGTTTGGGGCTGTAGCTCATTTGGTAGAGCGCATCGTTCGCAACGATGAGGTAGCGAGTTCGATCCTCGTCAGCTCCACCAAGCTAGAAAAAAACTTCCCGCGTGGGAAGTTTTCTTTGTTTTATGACGTTGAATTTGTTTAGAAAGAGAAGCGCGTAAAGGTAATCGTTGCCCCTTCATTGGTGATGTTATCCACGCGGATTTCAAAACCAATTTCTGAACCATCATTAAATTGTCCAAAGATGGGGAAACTTGAGAAATGTTTGAGCGGTGTGAACGTATCCCCTTCTTCAAATAAGGTGTCATTGCTTGCATCAAATCCGTCACGGAACGTGTTGATCCCATTCGATTCTAACAAGTGAAGCAATTTCATGTATTGCGCTTCGGGGGTACCACGAGTCCCGTTAAGACGGTGACGACTCGGGGAGTTGGAGTTCGTAATCATGTAATATTCATACGTTGCCCCTGCTTCAATGTCTTCGGATTCGACGCGAATGACTTCATCCGAGAATCCCACAAAATTACTTGTAACCGAATCATAGGCACCGATACGAGAATCGACGTGATAAATCTTCAAACCAGGAATGGTAAAGCCTTGTAATCCGTTACCAGGATACGGGGTTAAGGAATGTTTTTCATTTAATCCAGTTGGCGTATAGAATTCGATAATTAAATATTCATCATATGGCGAACCATTAAATCCATTATTGATAATGATGGCGTCCCCACTCGATTCAAAAGGTTGAATCGTCAAGGTTGTTTCTTGTTTGGTGTTGTCAATGACATAGGGTTCAATCCATTCCAATAAGAATTTAGAATAGGCATTGTGATCAAGGACGTTATTGTCCATCATATCTAAGGCACCCGCTGCACCCCAGTCTCCATTAAGTCCGTCATAAGTGTAGTAATCTTGTAACCCTAAAATGTGACCCATTTCGTGAATAAACGTGTGGGGATCAACGGTTCCTGTGCCGTAACCTTCATACATAAAGTCATGACTTGCAAAGAAGAAGGTGAAAGGAATTGGGTAGTCAGCATCATTTTCACTTTCAAAATCAAGCATATTATAGTTCCAGTAGCAGTAGGCCCAGAACGTATCTTCGACATCATCGGGATAATTACCATTCGGATAGGATGGCGCATTATAAATCATAATGAGCGCATCAATCCAACCATCATCGTTTTGGTCAAATTCTTCAATGGGTAACGGGAAATCAACTTGATTGACTTCGCGTTGTGCACGATACCATGCGGTGATATCTTCGGTTAAACCCCAAGTGGGGTTGTAATAGGATTGTAAAGAAGGATCAATCATTGGACGTGTTTCACGTGCCCATTCCACCGCGGTTTTACCGACTTGGAATTCAGGAGTGACCACCCCACCAATATTGAGGCGACCATAACTTGATTTTTCATAGTACGAGGCAACCGATTCATATTCCATTTCTTCAGATTCACCAAAGAAACTTTGTTCTAACTTGTTGCGACGTGCATCACAAATGTCTTGGGCACCACAGTTATAGTCAAGAAAGTTCACGGGAACAATAAGAAGGTTAACGTTCCCTACATGGGGCATGGCACCGCCATCCAGGGCAGATCCAGTCATCCATTTAAAGTCATCACGGGTAATCGTAGGGGATTCTAATTTGTAAAATCCATCACCTGTATCTGGAAGTGTTTCGCCGCCACCGGTACTAATGGAATCAGGAAATTCAAAGGTAGAGGAAATGGTTAAAACAATCGACTTTATCATTAATGTATAAAGACCATTTTTGAATCGGAAATGGTTGGCATTTAACCCAGAAAAATCATACTCATACACTAACGCTGCCGTTTGGGTGTAAGGGACTTTGAATTCATCGAGTTCAGGTCCGACAATATCGGTGGCCGCAAACATTTCAAAATTCTTTTGCGTTTTATTCTTCGCCAAGGTTACCGTAATCTTTTCAATGTTGTCGATGGCGTCAACGTTATACATATAAAAGGATGCTGAGTTACCATTGATGGCATCGGTAATCTGACCATCGGGTTCATCACTAGCTCCGAAATAACGGAACTGTAAATTGTTAAAAAACGCCCGCGTTGGAACGTACGGATCATACGTTAACAACGGCCATGTTTCTCGTGAAATTTCTAGGGTTTTTTCTACTGGAACTTCCGAAGAAACTTCCGAGGACGTTTCGGAAGGTGATTCCGAAGAAAGTAATCCGCTACTAGAGGTAGCAGTTGTACAGGCTGTGAGAACACCCACGCCTAGTAAGGTTAAAAAGAGATTGGTTTTATTCATAGAACCCTCCGCTAAATTTTCACTAATTTTACACCATTTAAGATGATTTTAAAACCATAAAGATTATTTTTTTATATGATATTACTATTAGGAAATACATATGCCCCAACTTCCCTTACATGAAACCCTTCTCCTTCATGGCGCCAAAATGGTTTATTATGGCGGTTTTACCGTCCCACAAGACTTTGTAGGTCTTATCAAAGAACATCAAGCCGTTCGGCAAACAACCGGTTTATTTGATGTCTCCCACATGGGTCGTGTATTAATTACAGGAAAGGATGCGACTCCTTTTGTTGAATCCCTTATCACCAATCGCCTCCCCGAACCTGAAACCCACAAGGCCGTTTACGGGCTTTTGTTAAATCAGGAAGGTTACCCCATCGATGATCTCATTGCCTACCCGTTTTCAAAACAAAAAATTCTCGTCGTCATCAATGCGATTAACGCCGTCATTGATTTAGAGTGGCTGCGATCCCATCAACAGAAACATCAGTATGACGTTCATCTTGAGGTAGTGACGTTATCCATGTGCCAACTTGCCCTTCAAGGGCCTCTGTCTGAAAAAGTATTACAAGCCGTAATCACTAAAAAAGTGGAATTATCTCAGCTTAAATTTATGACCTATGTTGAAACCAAACATCAAGGCCATTGGCTCATGATATCCCGATCTGGTTACACCGGAAGCGATGGGTTTGAAATTTATGCGGATGTAAAAACGACCGCCTTATTATGGGAAGCTTTGTTAAAACAAGACAATGTCACTCCTTGTGGATTGGGCGCGCGCGACACATTACGTTTTGAAGCGGCACTCCCTCTTTATTCCCACGAAATCTCACCAGAAATTCATCCGCTGGAAGCAGGTTTATCCTTTGCGCTCAAATGGGATAAAGAATTTGTCGGTAAAGAGGCACTTCTCACAATCAAGGACGTCCCGTTAAAACGAAAACTTGTCGGTCTTGAACTCCGCGATCGGGGTGTCATCCGGGCCGAGTATCCTGTTCTTATTGGGGATCAAACCATCGGCCATGTCACAACAGGATATTTACTTCCTGGCCGTGAAAAAGGTTTAGCCATGGCGCTTCTAGATGCCCCGTATTATGAACTCGGCCAAGAAGTCACGGTGATGATGAGAACGACCCCCTTACGCGCCGTCGTTCGTGATATGATATTTATGCAAAAGCAATATAAACGCTAAGGAGATTACCCATGTCAGAAAAACGTTATTCCCCCTCTCACGAATGGGTGGTCATCCACGATGATATTGCCACCATTGGCATTACCGAATTCGCCCAAGCAAGTTTAGGTACCATCGTGTTTGTCGACTTACCGAATCCCGGTAAATCCTTCAAAGAAAATGATATTTTTGGGGTTGTTGAATCCGTGAAATCCGCGTCTGATCTGTATCTTCCTGTGTCTGGAGAAGTCTTAGAAATCAACGAAGCAGTCGCCACAAATCCCGAACTCATTAATGAGAATGCCGAAGAAAATTGGATGATTAAATTAAAAGTCACAAATCCTAGTGAATTTGCTAAACTATTGAGCAAGGAAGACTATGACGCCTTAGCGAAATAGTCGTTGAAGTGTATGTTCAAATACTTGCCGCTGACCGATACCAATCGTAAAGATATGTTAAAAGTCATCAACGTCTCGGATGTTGATGACTTATTAATTGATATCCCTTCTTCATTAAGGTTGAAAAAACCGTATGCCATTTTGCCACGCTTATCCGAACACCAATTACGCAAACACCTTAAAGCAAATCAAGGCACGGTATTAGAATCTTACCGCGGATTTGGCGCCTATGAACATGAACGTCCTGCAATCGTGGACACGTTGAGTTCGCGTCAAGAATTTTTAACGTCCTACACACCCTATCAACCCGAAGTGGCACAAGGGACCTTGCAATATATTTTTGAATGGCAATCGATGATCACCGAACTCACCGGTATGGAGGTTTCCAATGCCTCGGTTTATGATGGACCCACCGCTCTTGCCGAAGCGATGATGATGGCCGTCAATATTGCGACGCATCGCCGTGTGATTGTTGCTTCCCCCTTACTTCCGCATGTGGAAAAAGTCATTCAAACGTATGCCCATTATCGAAATATAACCTTGGATGTCTTACCTTCGAAAGCCGGACTCATTGATATAAATGCGCTTGAAAAAGCGATGCAAGAACCGTTTTCAGCGGTGATTTTTTGTTACCCAAATCGTTACGGAAATATCGAGTATTTCGACCGTTTTGTTGCCGCGATTCATCAACAAAAAGCCCTGGTTATTTCCTACAATGACCCTTTTGCCTTATCTCGTTTAAAAACGCCGGGTTCCTTAGGTGCTGACATCGTCTGTGGTGAGGCACAATCGTTAGGACTTCCGTTATCTTTTGGTGGTCCTTATTTAGGATATTTAGCAACAAAGATGGACTATGTTCGCAAAATGCCAGGTCGCATTTGTGGATACACCAAAGATTCCCGTGGGGAACGGGGCTTTGTCTTAACGTTACAAGCGCGGGAACAACACATTCGTCGGGAAAAAGCGAACTCTAACATTTGTTCAAATCAATCCTTACTCGCATTACAGGCCACCATTTATTGTGCTTCGATGGGAAAACAAGGGCTCGTCAAAGCCTTTGATCAAGCCACGCAAGCAACTCATTACCTCGCCCAAGAACTTGTGAAGACAAATCTGTTTACGATGGCCTTTCAAGCACCCTTTGCCTATGAAGTGACGCTGACATATGTCGGCGACACCGAAGCATTAGAAAACGGGCTCTTACAACACGGATACTTATTAGGACAACGTCTTGACGATCAGCGCGTGATATTTTATTGTTCTGAAAGCAAAACAAAAACAGATATCGATGCGTTTGTCTCGCTTATCAAGGAGGTTCATCATGACTTATAATCGCCTTATTTTTGAACTTTCTTCGCCCGGACGTATTGGGTTTGAATTAACCCAACAAGGGTTCCAAGACGGGGATGTATCCACTCCGTTAGATACCTCCTTATTCCGCGACTCACCCGCCGATCTTCCTGAAGTTTCCGAACTTGAGGTTGTTCGTCATTATACGAAAGTTTCCCAAAAGAATATTGGCATTGAATCTGGGTTTTATCCTCTTGGTTCCTGCACGATGAAGTATAATCCTAAAATTAATGATGAAATGGCCTCTTTAGATGGGTTCCGTCTCATTCATCCCTTACAACCTTTATCCACCGTTCAACCTTTACTTAAGCTCTATCATGAAACCGCGACGATGCTCAATGAAATCACCGGGATGGCTGGAACCACCTTGAACACATTTGCCGGTGCCCATGGGGAACTCATCGGTCTGATGATTATGAAGCATTATCATGAATTACGGGGTGATCACCGTCGTACCAAAGTCATTATTCCTGATTCTGCACACGGAACTAACCCGGCCAGCGCCATGATGCTTGGCTATGAAACGATAACCTTACCTTCCAAAGATGGCTTAGTCGACATTGATACGTTATTACCGTTCCTGGATGACACCATCGCCGGCATTATGTTAACGAACCCGAACACGATGGGCTTATTCGAAAAAGATATTTTAAAAATTTCCAAAGCCGTTCACGATGTGGGAGGCTTACTCTATTACGATGGTGCCAATTTAAATCCCTTACTTGGTATCGCCCGACCCGGTGATATGGGTTTTGATATCATGCACATGAATTTACACAAAACCTTTTCCACACCACATGGAGGAGGGGGTCCGGGTTCTGGTCCCGTCAGTGTTGCCGCGCATCTCGTAGAATATCTCCCAAGTCCGGTGGTGACGAAAGTCGGTGAGGACTACACGCTATCCTACCCTGAACATGCGTGTGGTCAAGTGGGTGGATTTTACGGGAATTTCCTGGTGATGATTCGCGCTTATTCCTACATTCGCACCGTCGCCCACGACCTCATGAATGTTGGACCGAATGCTATTTTAAACGCCAATTACATTAAAGAATCCTTAAAAAACGACTATAAATTAGTCATTCAAAAACCGTGTATGCACGAATTCGTTTTCAGTGGCTTAATCGACCAATCCACGGGGGTAAAAACCTTAGACATCGCGAAACGTACCCTTGATTTTGGCATTCACGCGCCGACGATTTATTTCCCTCTCCTTGTTGAACAATCCATTATGATTGAGCCGACCGAAGTTGAATCCAAAGAAACACTTGATCAATTTATTGCCATTTTCAAACAAATTGCTCACGAAGCAAAGACTCAGCCTGATATCGTGAAAACTGCGCCACATTCCACGCCTGTGGGCCGATTAGATGAAGTCTTTGCCGCACGTTTCCCCACTTTACACTTCAAAGCCCTCCAAAAAGTCGAACAAAAATAATGTTTTCACGGAAACTTATTCTTTGCATCCTAGCAATCTTTTTGATACTTTATTTTTAGATTTTTTAGGAGGTTTCATATGAAACTTAAACGCGAACTCGGATTGTTCTCTAGTATTGCGATTTTAGCAGGGATTATGATTGGATCGGGTATCTATTTCTTTTCCATGCTCGTCCTTGGATTAGCATCCAACAGCCTTAGCCTCTCCCTAGTTGCCTGGATTGTCGGGGGGATTTTAACGTTATTCTCTGCATTAACGTATGCTGAATTAGGCACGTTATTTCCGAAGACCGGTGGATATTATGTTTATTTAAAGAAAGCGTATGGTCCACGCCTCGCTTTCTTATCAGGGATCACCAACTTCTTCTTATCAAGCAGTGGTTCTGTCGCCTTATTGGCTTTGCTTTTTGCCCAAGCGTTTGGTTACATGCTGAATGCACCTTTTGATAGCGTAACGACCGCAGCGATTGCCATTGGTGTCATTCTTGTTTTGTCCTTCGTTAACTATTTAGGTTTACGCTACGGGAAGGTCGTTCAAAACGTCTTTTTTGTGGCGAAACTCATTCCACTTTTGATTGTCATTTTCTATGGTTTATTTTTCGGAACTCAAACCGATATTTTTGCGTCAAATGGCGCTGAAAATGTCGAATTTGGTTTACTCATTTCCGGATTACTCTTTGCCGTTGCCCGTACCTTATTCGCCTATGAAGGTTGGACCAACTTAAACAACGTGGTTGAAGAAATGAAAGATGCCCAACGGGATTTACCAAAAGCATTATCCATCGCTGTCTTACTCGTGATGGGAGTCTATGTCTTATTTGTGGTTGGTTTATACCGAATTCTTGATCTCTCTACGTTAACGGCTGCTGCAGAAGGCGCGCTTAGTGCTGGTTTTGATGTCACTGCCATCTTTGGAGCGTTCGGAACCATCTTCGCCAATTTCGCGGATGCTTTAAGCTTGATTGTCTTTGGGGCGATTGTCATCTCCATTTTTGGCGCGCTCAACGGTTCAATTCTTTCCTTCCCGCGCGTTTACTATGCGATGGCACAAGACGAAACGATGCCGTCTATATTTGGCCAAGTGGATCGTAAATTCGGCACTCCGTGGGTCGCAATTTTAGGTCAAACGATTGTCTCAATCATCATCGTTTTACTCGGTTATGATAATGTCAACTACTTACTCACACTCATCTTGTTTGGTGGGCTCATTTTTAACACACTTATCTTCTTCTCGATCTTCCGCTTCCGTAAGACCATGAAAGAAGCCAAACGTTCCTACCGTGTCTGGGGTTACCCCTATGTTCCTTCTCTTGCTATCGCTGGAATGGTCATCTTACTTGTGGTGACATTAATCAATAGTTTCGAACCGACGATTTTAGGATTATTTGTCTTACTCATCGGGAATGGTGTTTACGATGTTTTTATGGATAAAAAACACCTTGCTGTCGCGGATGTTGCTCCGGTAACACCAGCGGCAAAACCTGTAAAAAAAGCAACCACCCCAAAAACCAAAAAAGTCGCGAAGAAACGTTAATTATTAACCGTGACGGGGGAAGAAAAAGGACCTCTTCGGAGGTCTTTTTTTATCGGGAATAAGCAAATGTTTTCATAGAAAACTTTCGTTTATCTTTACCGAAAAATTTCCTACAATAAGAGTCCACCTATGTTAAAAGCAAAACCATCGCCCACGTACCCTAATGTCATTTCCGTTCTCGATTTAAAAAGCTTTTATGCGGTCGTAGAATGTGTTGAACGTGGATTGGATCCGTACAAAACCCCTCTTGTTGTCGCGGATAAAACCCGCGGGACTGGCACGATCGTTTTAGCCGTTTCTCCGTTTTTACGTCAACTTGGTGTTCCTTCTCGTCTCCGTGTTTTTGAATTACCGAAACGTAACGATATTATTTTTGCAACACCTCGTATGAGTTTATATTTACAACGTTCGGCCCAAGTCATGCAAACGTTACTTGATTTTGTGGGGGAAGACGATTTACATGTGTATAGCATTGATGAAGCCTTTCTCAACTTAGGACCGTATCTTGCTTACTACAACATGGATGCGGTAGCCTTAATGCTTAAAATCAAAAATACGTTATATCAACGCATGAAGTTATTTTCCACCATCGGCATTGGGGACAATCCATTTTTAGCGAAAAGTGCCTTGGATAATGAATCTAAAAAATCCCCCAACGGGATTGCAAGTTGGTATCAACACCAACTTCAGGAAAAACTGTGGCCTCTCCCCATTGGTGAGATGTGGGGTGTCGCCAAACGTATGGAAGTTCGCCTCCAGCAACTCGGTATTTTCACGATTGGTGATCTCGCGCATTACCCCTTGCACCGACTGCATGCTCGGTTTGGGATCATGGGTGAACAACTCCACCGCCATGCCAATGGCATTGATGAATCGAATATTCGAGAAAAATATGTACCCGAATCACCTGGTATTAGCATGGGACAAGTGTTGTATCGCGATTATAATCCCAGTGAAATTCCTGTTGTCATCCGGGAAATGTGTGATGATTTATGTTTACGATTACGGCTTGAAAACCAATTATCCAGTCTCGTTCACCTTTCGATTGGTTATTCCAAAACGTTGGGAGGATTTTCTCACCAAATGAGTTTAATTCGGGCCACCGATGATGAAGATGTTTTATATCGGGCGCTCATGGTGCTTTTCCACAAATACGTGGAGGATAAACCGATTCGCAATGTGACCTTTGCCTTCCGTAAACTCGTTCCCTTAAAAAACGAACAATTGGATTTATTTGTGGATCCCTTTCTTGCAGAAAAGAAACGAAAACTTCAGCAAACGATTGCGAGCATTAAGCATCGTTTTGGTCATAATGCGGTGTTGCGTACATCTGCGCTTCTTGAAGCCTCCACAACGGTGGAACGTCACACGTTAATTGGGGGTCATCGTAAATGAGCGATCGAGGGATGAAAAAATGGGCACCTTATGCCTCTTTGATTGAGCAAAAGGGAACCATGCAACGTATGAAGCAACAACGCGTACGTTCAACAAAACCACACTTGTCGCAAGAAGCCGCGGAAGCGTTGAACCGTAATCTTCTTGAAAGTGTTGGTAAAAACGTGGTTATTGAATATTTTGAAGACGGGGAACGAAAAAAAATCAACACACTCGTTATTCGTTTAAATCTTGATGAAAAAATACTAAAAACTAACCACGGAAATTTTCCTTTTTCCACGCTTCTTTGGATAGAGATTGATTAGATCAAATTACCAATAAATTTTCATCTTAGGTTGTTTAATGGGTAATGAAATCTATCACCACACCTAATAAATTTACCGAACTTCATTCGCATCCTGATTTTTTTTGGTGTAAAGTAATGAAGAATGAATGCTTCCATCAACGCATTATTAGTTCGTATTCAACAAGGGGAAGTCGAAGCGATGAATGAGTTATACTTGCAAACTAAGCGAGGTGTTTTTAGTTTTGTTTTGCCCTACCTTCGCGATATGCATCTTTGTGAAGACATCATGCAAGATACGTATGTGAAAATTTTTCAAAACATTCAACAATTTCAACCCAAAACCAATGGCCTCAATTGGATGCTCACGATTGCAAAAAATACCGCATTAAATCTTATTAACGTTCGTCAACG
>Ga0222714_10004011_pt1 | contig 14659 bp, 8 predicted proteins | sample C33_3DmetaG_FD_165048 | JGI IMG/M metagenome (GOLD analysis project Ga0222714, IMG submission 165048) | Estuarine water microbial communities from San Francisco Bay, California, United States - C33_3D | ecosystem: Environmental > Aquatic > Marine > Unclassified | place: USA: California... | reverse complement strand
TGCGTAAGGCGCGCTGAACTCGACCGCGCCGACGTACGTAGGGCGCGCTGAACTTGAGCGCGCCGATGTACGTAGGGCGCGCTGAACTTGAGCGCGCCGACGTACGTAGGGCGCGCTGAACTTGAGCGCGCCAACAGGTGCCGGCGGGCGCGGCTGTGATGGATCGGCCGGATTGTGCGACACTCCCCCGCATGAAATGTTCCTGGAAGTTGCTGTCGGGCATCGCTCTGATTCTGGTCGGCACCGCGCCTTCGGTCCGCACGCTGACCGCTGACCTGCCACCTGAAGTCCGGGGCGCCACGGTGCGACCCGCGCTGGCACACGACCGGTCGCCGCGCCTTGATGCCCTTGCGATCGCGAGCGACGCGACGGTTGGTCTGCGGGCGACCGGCACCGATGAGTCTCAGGCACCTGCGACGCCGACAGGCCGACCTGCCGAAGCACCACGGAGCGCGTCAGGCGCCGCAGTGGAGCAGACCGGCATGGGCACCGGGCCGGCGCCTGCCCTGGTGCGGCAGTTCGAAGGCCTCGGTGTCAGCTTTGAAGGAGAACAGGGACCGGGAGCCCTTCGTAATCCGTCCGACAACAGTCTGGCCGTCGGGCCTCGCCACGTGATGGCCTCAGTGAACACCCGGATGGCGGTGTGGGACAAACAAGGCAAGGTCCTCTGGGGATCGGCGCCGAACAACACCGTGTTTGCAGGATTCACGGGCACGTGTGACGCGCGCAACAACGGCGACACCGTCGTGCGTTACGACCAGCTGGCCAATCGCTGGCTGATCGTGATGCCGATCTTTCGACGCAGCGCTGCCCGTCCCGATCAGCCCCCGGTGCCCTCCGCCTCTGACCGCGCCGTTGTGAGCATTCCCGGCGTCGCCGGTCAGCCCGGCTCCGCCGCCCGGATGCCACCAACCCCACCAACCCCCACCCAACCTGCCCCCAACCCGACCCAACCTGCCCCCAACCCGACCCAACCTGCCACGGCAACTGGCCCGTACTCGATGTGTTACGCCATCAGCGTGACCGACGACCCGCTCGGCGAGTACTACCGGTACGAATTCCTGCGGCCACTGTTTCCGGATTACCCGCGCCCGGCCGTGTGGCCTGATGGGTACTACGTACCGACGAGCACGGGTGATGACGTGATCGAGAAACATGCGTGTGTCGTCGATCGGCAGCGGATGTTGCGTGGAGAGCCGGCGACCGAACAGTGCCTCGTCATCGCCGACGTCAACTTCCTCAACAACGCGGACCTTGACGGCACGCGGTTGCCGCCGGCCGGTGCGCCGAATCCCATGCTCGCCACCGGCGGATCGCAGCTCAATGGGGATACGGATGACGATGGTGTGTATCTGTGGAACTTTCATGTCGACTGGTCGGATCCGTCGAAGACACGGCTGACGCCCGTCACAAAGATTCCAGTCGCGCCCTATCAGTACCTCTGCGGTGGGCAGTTGACGACGTGTGTACCGCAGCCGGGTACGGATCGGCGGCTCGACGCGCAGGGCGACAAGTTGATGGCGCGCGTGGTGTATCGGCATGTGTCGAGCGGCGGCGCCACACACGAATCACTTGTGGCGGTGCACTCCGTGAATACCGAAGCCGCCGCCGGCGGCGTGCGGTGGTACGAGTTCCGCCTCAATCAGGATCGGTCGGCGCGGTTGCATCAGCAGGGGACGTACGCGCCCGACGGGTTCTATCGCTGGATGGCGAGTCCTGCGATGGACCGTTTCGGCAACATCGGCGTCGGGTATTCGTTCGGCGGAACGCCGCACTTTGCCGGGCAGCGGTTCGCCGCGCGGCGTGCGTCCGATCCTCCGGGCGTGCTGGGGTTGCGCGAAGCCGTGCTGGCGGAAGGTGAAGCCGCGCAGACGTATGGCCTGCGATGGGAGGATTACACGCAGACCGCGATCGATCCGCTCGACGACTGCACGATCTGGTATGTCGGCGACTACTATCCCAGGGGCGCGGCCAACTATGCGTCACGCATCGGGGCGTTCCGCATTCCGCCGTGTGGGGAGCCCGGCGTGACGGAACCTCTCGCGGCATCGTTTGCCGCATGGACGGTCGGCCCGCCGCCGGCAACCCTGACGTTGGACCCGTTCTACGAAAAACACGCGGACGCGTTCGGCATTCCGATTGTCGCGTCCGGCGTGGTGGATGACACCGCGCTTCTCATGGCCCGAGACATCGTGAACTACATGCTGCTGAAGCGGCCGGACGTCCGCACGGAGATGGTGCGCCAGGGGTATCGCGTGGGGATCATCGGCCGCTTCCAGGGGCACGCGGACCTGCCCGAGTATCGCGACTACAGGAAGCCGGCGATCGACGACCGGCGCCTCACGCCCTCGGAGCGTGAACGGTACAACCTGCCGGGCGGCATTGCGTCGATGACCGACGCGGAGTACTGGAACCGGCGGGCGCGCGGACTCGGCGGGCGGTACACCACGGCCGGTGAGGAGAACATCCTCGGCATCCCCGGCACGCGCTACTACGGCGAACACATCCTCGTGCACGAGTTTTCACACGGCGTCATGAGCGCGCTCCGCACCGCCGATCCCGCGCTCCACGCCGACATCCAGAAGGCGTACGAGGCCGCGAAGGCCGCTGGTCGTTTCAAAGGCCACTACGCAGAAAACACGGTCGCCGAGTATTGGGCCGAAGGTTCACAGTGGTGGTTCTGGTCCAACTACGCATGGAACGCGCCCACCGGAGAACGCCTGTGGACGCCCGACTCCCTGCGCGCCTACGACCCGGCGCTCTTTGACCTGCTCAGCCGCGTCTATGCCGGCCACCACATTCCCGCGGACGTGTACCACGGGCGGGAAGGAAGGCGTTGAAGAGCGTTGTTATTGAGGATTGAGGAATGAGGATTGAGGATTGGCAATTGATCAATTGAGGATTGCGGGATTGATTGAGGGATTGAGGGATTGAGGGAATTCAATCCCCCAATCGACAATTGATCAATTGCCAATCCTCAATCCTCATTCCTCAATCCTCAATAACAACAGCTCCCCCTACCGTGCTCCAAACGCAAACACGGTCTGCGACTTGTACTCTCCCCCTGGCCGGAGTTCGATCGACGGAAACGACGGCTGGTTGGGCGAGTCGGGGAAGTGCTGGGTCTCGAGGCAGAAGCCGGAGCGACGCGGATACACGCGGCCGCCCTTGCCCTTGAGGGTACCGTCGAGGAAGTTGCCGGCGTAGAACTGCAGGCCGGGCTCGGTGGTCCGAATCTCGAGGGTGCGGCCCGTCACGGGTTCATGCACGGTGGCGGCGAGCTGCAGGCCCTCGCCTGAGCGGTTCAGCACCCAGTTGTGGTCGTACCCGGGGCCGTGCTTGATCTGCACATGATCCGCATCAATACGCGCCCCGATGGCTGTGGATGTGCGGAAGTCGAACGGCGTTCCCTCGACCGACGCGAGGTCGCCGGTGGGAATCAGCGTCGCGTCCACCGGCGTGAAGCGGTCGGCGTTGATCATCAGTTCGTGGCCAAGGATGTCGGTCGTCTGTGCGCCGCCCAGGTTGAAGTAGCTGTGCTGGGTCAGGTTGATGACCGTCGGCGCATCGGTGGTGGCGTGGTAGTCGACGATGAGCCGGTTGTCGGGTGTGAGTGTGTACTTCACGTGGGCGGTGACTTTCCCAGGGTACCCTTCGTCGCCATCCGGGCTCGTGAGCGTCAGCAACACGCCGGCGCCGGTTTCGTCCTGAAACGGATCAGCGGCCCAGATGAGTTTGTCCCAGCCCTTTACGCCACCGTGGAGGTGGTTGGGGCCGTTGTTCTTTGCGAGCGTGTACGCCTTGCCGTCAAGGGTGAAGGTGCCGTTGGCAATCCGGTTGCCGACACGACCGATGAGCGAGCCGAAATACGGCGAGCCCGCTTCGTATTCGGCGACGGTGTCGAACCCCATCACGATGTCATCAAACGCGCCGGTGCGGTCGGGCGCCTTGAGCGACTGGATGATCCCGCCATAGGTCAGGACCACCGCCTCCATCCCCTTGTTGTTGCGCAGGGTATAGGCCTCGACGAATTTGCCGTCAGCCGTCGTGCCGAAATTGTCCTTGGTGACGCGCGGAGGGGTCAGGGTCATAGGGTCGGATGATTCCCCGCCTGCACAGCCGATGGCAAGTACGGCGGTCGCGGTGACGAGCGTTGAGAGGAGGTGTCGCATGTCGGAATCGTATACGATGCCGCCTGACAATGACCGGGATCGGGCTCGAATTTCAGGACGTCTCGAGGTCCTTCGGCGCGGTGCGCGCCCTGTCGGGCGTCAGTTTTTCCGTGGCGTCGGGCGACGCCCACGCCGTCGTGGGCGAAAACGGCGCGGGGAAGTCCACCCTGCTGAAAATCCTCGCAGGCATTGTCCGCCCCGACCAGGGCGCGATTCGGCTGGATGGCGCGGCGCTCGACAGCGCATCGCCCCGCGAAGCGCTGGAACACGGCATCGGCATGGTCTATCAGGAGATGCTCGCGTTTCCGAACCTGACCGTCAGCGGCAACATCTTTGCCGGCCGGGAGGTGACGCGGGCGTTCGGCCGGCTCGACGAACCCGCGATGCGCACCCGCACACGCGAGTTGCTCGACCGGTTGCACGTGCCCGCGACGCCTGACACGCCGATGGAACGCCTGTCCACGGCCCATGCGCAGTTGATTCAGGTGGCTCGGGCCCTGGCGTTCGAGTGCCGCGTGCTGGTGCTCGATGAACCCACGACGTCACTCACCGACGCGGAGGTGGACCACCTGTTCGCCGTCGTCACCGCACTCCGGCGCACTGGTGTCACCGTGTTGTTTGTCTCGCACCGGTTGCCCGAGGTGTACCGCCTGTGTGACCGGATCACGGTGTTGCGGGATGGCAGGTACGTCGACACCTTTGAGCGGGCGGCGACCTCAGCCGACGACATCGTGCGCGCCATGGTCGGCCGCGAGCCCCCGGCTCGGGCGGCACGCGCGGTGCCCCCGGCCGCCGGCACGCCGGCGCTGGCGGTGCGGGGACTGTCGCGGACCGACGCGTTCACCGATGTCTCGTTCGAGGTCGCAAAGGGCGAGATCCTGGGCATCTTCGGACTCGTCGGGTCCGGACGCACGGAACTGCTCGAATCGCTTTTTGGTCTCGAGTCAGCGTCGTCCGGCACCGTGTCCGCGAATGGCGTGGCGATGACGGCCCGGTCCGCGGCTGACGCCGCCAGAGCAGGTCTCGCGCTCGTACCGGAAGAGCGGCAGCGGCAGGGGTTGTGCTTCAACCTGCCGCTTCGCGACAATCTGGTGCTGCCCTTGGCGGCGACGTCGGGGACGCAGGTCATTCGCCGAAGGACGGAACAGATCGCGGCACAGGCGCAGGCAGAGGCCTTGGCGATTCGTACGCCGGATCTCGAGGTCACGCCTGATGCCCTGTCCGGCGGCAATCAGCAGAAGGTGGTGATCGGCAAGTGGCTCGCGACCGGACCGTCTGTGCTGCTGCTCGATGAACCCACCAAAGGCGTGGACGTCGGCGCCAAGTTTGAGATTCACAATCTGATCCGGCGGGAGGCCGATCGCGGCATGGCGTGTGTGATGGTGTCGAGTGATCTGCCCGAAGTGCTGGCACTGTCGGACCGGATTCTGGTGATGCGCGAGGGGCGGGTGCGCGGGGAAGTGTCCGGCGGCGATGCGACCGAGGAATCCGTCATGCAACTGGCCACACACGAGGTCGCCGCGTCATGACGGCGATCTGGCGCGCGCGCGAATTCAGCACGCTGGTGATCCTCGTGCTGGAGGTGTTCTTCTTCACGTGGTATCTCTGGCCGGAGTCCGGTGGTCATCCGTTCCTGAACGTCGGGAACGCGATGTTGATCCTGAAGTACTCGTCGATCTACGGCATCGCCGCCATCGGCGCGGCCATTGTGATCATCACCGGCGGCATCGATCTCGCGTCGGGGGCGGTGATCGGCCTGACGAGCGTGGTCACGGGCTACTTCTTCGTCGAAGCCGGGTGGGGCCTGTTTCCCAGCGCGATGATGGGGCTGCTCGTCGGCCTCTCGGCCGGGCTCGTGTCATCGTGGCTGATTGTCGGCATGAAGTTGCCGCCGTTCATCGCGACGCTCGGGGTGATGGGCATCTGGCGTGGCGTGGGGTACATCATCACCGAAGCCCGGTTCTACGATCTGTCGGCGAAGTTGCCGCGTAACTGGACGGTCGGCGGCATGGCGATCGACTGGGTGCCGCCGATCGTGATGGTTGTGCTCGTCGTCGCGTTTCAGGTCGTCATGAAGCAGTTTCAGTGGGGCCGGTCGGTGTTTGCCGTCGGGGGCAACGAAACAGCCGCGTTGTTTTCGGGCGTCCGCGTCGGCCTCGTCAAGACGACCGCGTACGTGTGCGCCGGGTTGCTGGCGGCGATCTCGGGTGTCGTGCTGGCCATCGTCCAGGGGCAGGGGAAGGCCGATCTCGCCAATGGCTACGAACTCGATATCATCGCGTCAGCAGTTGTGGGCGGTGCGAGCCTGTCGGGCGGACGGGGCTCGGTGGCCGGGGCCGTCCTCGGCGCGCTGATTTTCGGCGTCCTTCGTAACGCGCTGCCGCAGATCCCCGGCGCCACGTTTTACGACCGTGTGATCGTCGGCCTCGCGGTTATCGTGATTGTGGTCATGGATCAGGTGATGGTCAGGCGGGCGAAGTAAGTTGGGCGGATGGGCGGATGGGCAGTTGGGCGGATGTTTGGGAGAGTGAGATGAAAAGAGTCGTGCTTGCGGGCGTGTTGCTGATGCTGGGTGTCGTGGCGTGTGGCGGTGGGACCGATGATGCGCCGAAGAAGTTGCGCTTTGCGCTGATTCCGAAGTCGCTCGACATCCCCGTGTTTGACTACGCGCGCATTGGTGGTGAGCGCGCGGCTGCGGCACTCGGCGTTGAGGTCATCTACCGCGGACCCGACCGCCCCGACGAATTGCGGCAGAAGGAAATCCTGGAGTCGTTCATCACGCAGAAGGTGGACGGCATCGCGATCTCGGTGTTGAGCGCCACGTTCCTCACCCCGACGATCGACCGCGCCGTCGAAGCCGGCATCCCCGTCGTGACGTGGGACTCGGATGCGCCCGATTCCAAGCGTGCCGCTTTTTACGGCGTGGACGACTTCGAGTCGGGCCAGATCATGGGTGAGGAGACCGCCAAACTCCTCGGCGGCAAAGGCACCGTGGCATTTATCACCAGCGTCGGCGCCAACAACCTGCAGCGTCGCCTCGATGGCGCCCGCGAAGTGCTCGCGAAGTACCCCGGCATCACGGTCATTGAGACGTACGACATCAAGGAAGACAGTGTCCGCACAGGCGAGATCATCGCCACCGGCTCCAACCGCTACCCGGATCTCGGCGCCTGGATTTCCGTCGGCGGCTGGCCGGTCTTCAGCGCCAACGCTCTCGCACCCGTGCCCCCGACGACAAAGTTCGTGTCCTTCGACACCGTCGCATCCGCCATCTCGCTGCTGCGCGAAGGCAAGGTGCAGGTCCTGCTCGGCCAGAAGTACTTTGGCTGGGGCGAAGAGCCGATCAGGATCCTCCACGGCATCAAGAACGGCACGCCCCCGGCAACCACGATCGTCAACTCCGGCGTCGACGTCGTCACGATGGCGAACGTGGACGCGTACGAAGCGTCCTGGAAGGCGCTCACCGGCGGGAAGTAGGGCGCGCGCCGGGTTGTAGCGCGCCATGGGCATGTAGGGCCCGCTGAGCTTGAGCGGGCCACTCCCGCCGCGAACCATGAACCGCGTCGTGGGCCCAGGGCGCGCTCAATCCCAGCGCGCCCTGCGTGCACCGGCGATCAGTAGGCGCGTCCGTCCGGCACGCTGTCCCAGCGGCGGTCGTTGACGAAGAAGCCGCGCATCAGGGCGAAGGCCGTCGAGAGGGCGCGCTGATTGCCGCGCTGTTCCGGCGTCAGGCGTTTGATGATGGCCGACAGCACCGTCATCTCCGCATCCGTCATCGTCGCCACATGGACGGCGTAGGCCGCGGCCGCAGCGTCGATCGCGGCCTGATCGCCGCCGGATTGGATCACCTTGGCCAGGGCGGCGCGGGTGTCGACAAGGCCTTTGCGCGCCGGGGCGGCGGCCTTGTGGGTGTCGTCGAGCCAGCCGCGGATTTCCTTTTTCTGATCACCCGTCAGCGTGAAGAGATTGGTGAGGATGTCGAGGCGTCCGAGCGCCCCGCCGCTGGCACCGCGCCCGGCCGCGCCGGGATTGGCCGGCGGGAAGAAGAAGCCGGCCATCTGGTTGAAGGCACCGGGCGCCCGGGACTGCTGATTCTGCTTCAGGAGCGCGTAGACCTGGGCGAAGGTGGCCGCCTCGGCCGCGGCCATGCGCGTCGCGCCCGCCACGTAGGCCTGCAGCGCGGGCGTCTTTTCGGCCGTGTTGTTGGTCAGGTCCGCGTTCAGAATCTGCTGCCGCACCTGGAACAGCTCGTTGACAAGCGGTGCCGTCTCCTTGGCACCAGCCACCATCAGCGCCTCCACCTTCGGTACCTGGGCGTCGAGGTCGAGCCGCAGCGACTCCACAAAATCCTCGAACGGCGTGTTCTGACGCATCGGGGGCGCGCCGCTGCCGCCGCCGTTGCCGCCGCCGCGGCCACCCTGTGCGAGCACGGCAGACGGGATGAGCGAGACCACCAACAGGAACGCGGGGATGACCAGGCGAGAGGGGAGTTTCATGACGGGAGAAATATGCCACAATCCAGCTGCCTGAGGAGGTATCGCCATGAAGTCCCGCATTACCGTCGTTGCGTCGACGGTCGCCTTTTGTGTCGCTGTCGGACTGTTCGCCGAACAGGCGCCGTCCAATGACCGGCTGAACGCCGCCGTGTTCGAGGGACTCGAACTGCGAGGCATCGGCCCGTCGCTGACCACCGGTCGCGTGGCGGACTTCGACGTCGACCCGAAGAACCCGAACGTCTACTACGTGGCCACGGCCGCCGGCGGCGTATGGAAGAGCGTGAACCGCGGCATTACCTGGACGCCCACGTTTGACCGGGGAGGGTCCTTCAACCTGTGTTGCATCAAAGTGGACCCGCGCAATTCCAACGTCGTCTGGCTGGGCACGGGCGAAGACTCGAACCCGCGCAGTTCGATGTACGGCGACGGGATCTACAAGTCGACCGATGCCGGCATGACGTGGACCCGCATGGGGCTTGAAAACTCCGAACACCTCGGCAACATCCAGATCGACCCGCGTGATTCGAACGTCGTGTACGTCGCGTCGCAGGGGCCGCTGTGGTCCTCAGGCGGCGACCGCGGCCTCTACAAGACGACCGACGGCGGCAAGACGTGGAACGCGATCTTCACCATCGGCCCGGACACCGGCGCCAATCAGGTCATCATCGACCCGTCCAGTCCCGACACCATCTACGTCGCCATGTGGCAGCGTCGTCGTGCCACGGGCCAGTTTGTCGGCGGCGGTCCTGAGAGCGGGATTTACAAGTCGACGAACGCGGGCCGCACGTTCACCAAGTTGACGACCGGTCTGCCGCCCGGCGATATGGGTCGTATCAACATCCAGGTGGACGCCAAGGTCAAACCCACGCGCGTGTACGCGATGATCGAGGCGCTCGCCGACTACCGCGGGTTCTACCGGTCGGACGATGCGGGCACGACGTGGGCGCGTGTGGGTCGTCGTGCGGTGGAAGCCGGCGGCCGCGGCGGTGGCGAGGGCGACGATGAGGTGGCCTCTGCGCCGGAGGACGCGGCGCAGGAAGGCCCGGCTCAGACCGGCACCTGGTACATGAACGCGGACCCCGGCTATTACAACGAGTTCTTTGTGGATCCCATTCGCCCCGACACCGTGTGGGCGATGAGCACGAACCTGGAGTGGAGCACCGATGGGGGCCGCACGTGGCGCACGTTCCCGACCCCGGACGTGCACGTGGACCATCACGCGATCTGGTTCAACCCGAACGACCGCAACCACATCGTGTTGGGCAACGACGGCGGCCTCTACGAGACGTACGACGAGGGCAAGGTGTGGCGGCACTTCACCAACCTGCCGATCTCGCAGTTCTACCGCGTCTCGGTGGACAGCATGACGCCGTTCTACAACGTCTGCGGCGGCACGCAGGACAACGGGTCCATGTGCATTCCGCACCGGACGCAGAATCAGGCGGGCATCCGCACGAGTGACGCGTACCGCACAGGTGGCGGCGACGGCTTCACCACACGGAGCGACCCGGACGATCCGTACTTCACCTATGCGACCTCGCAGAACGGCAACGTCCAGCGCCTTGATCTGCGCACTGGGCAGTCCGTGAACATCCGCCCGAACCCGACCAATACGCGGGCCATGGACGGCAGCGAAATTCCCGCAGCGACGGGTGGCCGTGGCGGCGGCGGTTTCCCGAACGAGCGCGCGAACTGGGACACGCCGTATTTCGTGAGCCCGCACAATCCGACGCGCCTCTATTGGGCAACCAACTACATGTATCGCACCGACGATCGGGGCGATTCGTGGACGCGTGTGAGCGGCGACCTGACGCGCAATCTGGACCCGTCGGAAATTCCGATCATGGGCAAGCTGTGGAATCCCGCCACGACCGTCTCCTGGAACCGCGCGACGACCGCGCTGAGCAACATCGTGTCGATGGACGAGTCCCCGCTGCTTGAGGGCCTCCTCTACGCAGGCACCGACGACGGGTTGCTGCAGGTGAGCGAGGATGGCGGCCGGAACTGGCGCAAGGTCGAGCAGTTTCCCGGTGTGCCGGCCGGCACGTATGTGAGCGACGTGGCGGCCTCGCCGCGCGACGCGAACGTGGTGTTTGTGGCGCTCTACAACTGGCAGCGCGGCGACTTCAAACCGTACCTGCTGCGCAGCACCGACCGTGGTCGCACGTTCACGAGCATCACCGGCAACCTGCCGGCGCGTGGCGGGGTGTGGGCGGTGAACCAGGATCACATCAACGGGGATCTGATTTTTGCCGGCACCGAGTTCGCGTTGTACTTCACCGTGGATGGCGGCCGGCACTGGACGCAGCTGCGTGGCGGCCTTCCGACCGCGCAGATTCGCGACATGGACATCCAGAGGCGTGAATCCGATCTGGCGCTCGGCACGTTTGGCCGCAGCTTCTACGTGCTCGACGACTACAGCGCGCTGCGCGGCGTGACCGCGCAGGCCATGAATGAGGAAGCCCGCATTTTCCCGCTCCGTCACGCGTATCAGTTCCCGATGAAGAACCAGATTCGCGCGGTCGAAAGCGACTGGACGGCGCCCAATCCGCCCTCGGGCGCGATCATGACCTACCACCTGCGTGATGCCGCGGCGGCAGGCACCCAGTGGGCGATTCAGATTGCCGACGGCAGCGGCAATGTGGTGCGCCGGCTCGAACTGAACAACCGCGCCGGTGTGCAGCGCGTCGTGTGGAACCTGACCGCTGCGCCGCCGGCGCCTGCGGCCGGCGCGGACGCTCCGGCTGCAGGCCGTGGTGGCCGCGGCGGTGGTCGTGGCGGTGGCGGTGGTGGCGCGGCGGTCGCGCCGGGACGCTACACGGCATCCATCGGCAAGATCGTGAACGGCACCTTCACGGCCGTCGGCCCCGCGCAGTCGTTCTCTGTGCGTCCGTTGCCGCAGTAGGGCGCGCTGGGCTGCAGCGCGCCGCGGGTATGTAGGGCGCGCTGGACTGTAGCGCGCCGCGGGTACGTAGGGCGCGCTGGGCTGTAGCGCGCCGCGGGTACGTAGGGCGCGCTGGGCTGTAGCGCGCCCTGCGAGAGCCAGCGGGTTCAGTACAGCAAAAACCCCTCGCGCGAAGCCAGGAAGCCCGCACAGTCCCCGGGCCACGTGCGTGCGAGGGTGTCCGTGTGTGCACCCCCCTCGAGCCCTTCGCGCAGCGCGGCTGATCCGTAGAGGATGTCGATCGGCGGAATCGTGTATTCGTATTCGTACGGCGGTTCGCGCCAGGCGAACTGACCAGGTGCGGTTGCACGGAATGCTTCGATGAGTGCGACACCGGTTTCGACCGCGCGAAAGGTTTCGCGATTGGTGACGTGGATTTGGCAGCCACCGCACAGCGTACCCGCGTGTTTGTGGAAGACCGGCTCGAACGCGTGCGGCCGGAACACCACACCCGGCAGCTGGCGCGCGTTGAGGTCGGCGGCGAAGCGCTCGGGTGACGTCACCCACGGTGCGCCACACAGCTCAAACGGCTTCGTGGTGCCGCGGCCCTCCGAGACATTGGTCCCCTCGAACAACACCGCGCCCGGATACACGATGGCGCTCTCGAACGTCGGAATGTTTGGCGACGGCAGCACCCACGGGATGCCCGTCTCGTCCCACCACTGCGCGCGCGTCCACCCCTGCATCGCGACCACTTCCAGCTTCGCGCCGATGCCGAAGTGTTCGTTGAACATCCGCGCAAGTTCGCCAATCGTCATCCCATGACGCATCGGGATGGGGTACTGGCCGACAAACGACGTAAAGCCCTCGAACAACATCGGCCCTTCAACCAGATGCCCGCCGATTGGATTTGGCCGGTCGCAGACGACCACCGGCAGGTGCTGCGCCGCAGCAGCCGTCAGGCAGTTCGCCATCGTGTAGATGTAGGTGTAGATGCGTGTGCCGACGTCCTGCAGGTCGATAACCAGCGCGTCGAGCCCACGCAGCATCTCCGGCGTGGGGGTCCGCGTTTCGCTGTAGAGGGAATACACGCGCACGCCGCGCAGCGCATCCTCGCCGTGCGGCGACTCGATCATGTTTTCCTGCAGATCGGATCGGAATCCATGCTGCGGACCGAAGATCGCGCCGACGTGTACGCCGGCGTCGGTCAACCGGTCGATCACGTGCCGAAACTGTGCGTCGATGGAAGCGGGGTTGCAGACAATGCCGATCGTGCGGCCCCTGAGCAGGGCGCGGTCAGCGAGGATGTCGGAGCCGAGAACGACGGGCATGCCGTCGGTCATTATGACTCGACTGGTTCATGATCGGCGCGGCTGGCCGGCGTCAGATAGTGGCAGGTGTCGGTGCCGATGACGCGATGTTGGGTGTTCAGGACGGGCAGGGGCGCCGAGGCCGCCAGCGCTTTGAGGCAGAACAGGCCCAATCAGAATTGAACGACAGCGGTGATGCTGCCGCGACGGCCGGGCGCGAAGACCCAGCGCGGATCGGGGCTGGCGAAGTAGGCTTCGTTGAGCAGGTTCCGTCCGATGACGCGAAGCTCAAGGTGCGGCGTGAGCCACCAGTTCGCACCCGCGTCCACCAGACGGTAGCCAGGGGACGCGATTTCACTGGGACCCGGACGCGAATCGGCGCGATACGCAGCGACCCTGATGTGGGCGGAGGCATCGTCACGGATCCGCTTGCGCAGGGTGGCCATCACCACGTCGGGGGACAGGTCGTCGAGCCACGTGTCTTCCGGCACCGCCTTGCCTCTCGCCACCTGGCTGGACACGTCGAGTGAGACCCCGCCCCCGATCTCCGCCTGGGCTTCCAGTTCCACGCCGGTGATGTCCGCGCGCCCGCGATTGCGGAAGAAGAACAGGTCCGTGGACGCCGCGTAGCGCTCGATGAGGTCGGTGAGGCGGTAGTGGTAGCCGTAGACGGCGAGACGCACGCGTCCGGTGGCGTAGCGGGCCCCCAGGTCAAGTTGCAGACTGGTTTCAGGGCGCAGGTCCGGGTTGCCGGTGATGTAGCCGCGGCCCGTGGGCCCCCGATAGAACCGATCGGAAATGGTCGGATCACGGAAACCGCGCGACACCATCCCCGTCACCGTCAGTCCGCGGAACGGTCCGACCACCAGAGATCCGAATCCCGCGATCGCCTGCTGCGCGATTGATCGATCCCCGAAGTAGCCTGCACGGTTCGTCGTCCGCACTGCATCAAGCCGCGCACCGGCGGCGGCGAGGACGTGCGGGGCCAGGGGGGTTTCCGCCTGCACAAACAGCCCGGTATCGACGCGTCGGGCCGATGCCGTGGAGATGGTCGTCGTCACCGACGACTGCACGCCGGTCGGCGTGAACGTGATCGTGCTGTCTTCGGCCTCAAGGCCGAACCGGCCGCTCACCTCGGAGCCGAATTCCAGACGCATCCGCGCCGTCGATTTCTCGGCGCTGGCGCGCATCGAGAAGTCGTTGGCCGCCACCTCGCTGCGGTCGATGCGGCGCGTGACCGTGGCAGTCGGCACTCGATCCTGATCAGTACGCTGCGCAAAACGTCCCACAAATCCCTGCAGCCGGACCTGATCAAACGCGCCCCAGCGGCCGCGTTCGAACGTCACGGTCGCGCGATGGGAGTCCTCGAAGGGGTAATAAAACCGCGTGGCGCCGGAGTTGTTGCGGGGCCGCTCGATGTCTCGGCCAAAGTCGCTCTGCCACGAGGCCGACAACACGCCGCCGCCGACTTGCTGGTCCACACGCGCCAGGAGGCCGCGATCGGACCACCCTGAGTTCCCGACCACCGCGTCGGGGCCCGTGTAGTCGTCGGCCGTCCGCGCGTGCGCCTGCAGTAGCACGGCGCCGGTGCCGTACCCCTTCCCCAGTTCCACGCCGCCACGACGCTCCGGCATGCCGGCGCCAAAGGATGCGGTGGCGCGGCCGGTCCATCCGGAGTTCATGGCCGGCCGCCTCGTCCGCACCGAGATCACCCCGCCAAACGCGTCCGACCCGTACGCCACCGACCCCGGCCCCCGGGCAATGTCGATGTGGTCCACCGAGAAGGGATCGAGGAAC
>Ga0222714_10004009_pt1 | contig 14661 bp, 20 predicted proteins | sample C33_3DmetaG_FD_165048 | JGI IMG/M metagenome (GOLD analysis project Ga0222714, IMG submission 165048) | Estuarine water microbial communities from San Francisco Bay, California, United States - C33_3D | ecosystem: Environmental > Aquatic > Marine > Unclassified | place: USA: California... | reverse complement strand
GAAGGATCTTTTTGATTTGTGCCTAAAAGTTAAACCCCCATATTTTGCTCAAAAATCATCAAGAATTTTGAAAAAAATCAACAAAAAAGCAGATAAAAATTCCCAAAAAAGACCAACACCACAGTTGAAAATTAGAGAAAAATCAGGGTAAATGGTTAGACAGATTTTCACATATTTGGTTTACAGATTGTTTTCATTTTTCTGATTTTTGAAATTTTGTCAAGATGTTCTTAAACTATGCAACTATATACCAAAAACCTGTGATGTTTTTGTGGCAGGACTAGGCGCAGTCATAGTAATTGGAGTAATAATCGCATCTATGGCAGCGGCGATGTATATGTATACACAATATCAGACTAATTTCATCGAATCAAATGCAGGGGAAATAGTCACAGTAGGACCTGTAGAGTACACCATCACATTTGAAGGAACACATGAAGGTGACAAGGATACTAAACCTGAAAATACCTTTGTCATGGTCGGAATAACTGCAAAATACATAGGAAATGAGGAGAAAACCCTACTTTCAGGAGGGCAATTCTACATGGTAGATGAAAAAGAGCAAAAACATGAGGCAGTTTATGGGGAATTTTCATCAAAAGATCTGCTTTTAGAATGGTTGGAACCAAACAAAATAGTTGAAAAAACAACACAGTTTGATATTCCATTTGATGAAGAAAAAAGTTACAAAATAATCATTAGACCTCAAAAAGAACAATCAACAGTAGATACAGCTGTAGTTTGCATAACAAATTGTTGATCGCTATTACATTAAATCAAAAATAATTGTCAAATTTTACTATAGTTTAAACAATTTTGTGTGACTTTTACCATATAACACACATTATTTTTGAAAAAAATCATGGCAATGTCAAGAGCCAAAAGAGCCGAAGCAGCTAAAAAAGCAGCAAAAACAAGAAAAAGAAATGCAGCAAAAAAAGCAGCAGAGGCAGCAGCAGCAGCAGCATCTCGTAAGAGAAAGGCAGCACGAAAAAGAAATGCAGCAAAAAAAGCAGCTCCAAAAAGGAGAACCGCCGCAAAACGTAGTGCCGCTCCAAAGAGAAAAACTGCAGCAAAAAAAGCAGCTCCAAAGAGAAAAGCCGCTCCAAAAAGAAAGGCAGCTCCAAAGAGAAAAACTGCAGCAAAAAAAGCCGCTCCAAAGAGAAAAGCCGCTCCAAAAAGAAAGGCAGCTCCAAAGAGAAAGGCAGCTACTAAACGTCGACGTTAAGCTGTCTAGGCAAACTTTTTTCTGTAATCCTAAATTAACTATGTTTCTAAATTCGAATTTAGAAACATTCTAAATTTTCACTCTGACATTTTCAATTCAGGTAAAACAAAAACTTTGTTAGGTTTTATTTTAAGAATAATTCTTTTTTCACCATCACGTTTGAATGGATAACTGTCACGTCCCATGTATTGCTGTGTTAATTTATCGGCATGTTTGTAATCATAATCTGGAATTAATTCTTCAACAACACCGCGAATAGTTGTCATGTCAAGAGGATTATCTTTCGAAACAACAGATACTGCAACTCGAGGATCATGTAAAATGTTTTTGTGTTTGATTCGACCCTCAGCAGTATTAACTAAGACATAACCATCTTCATAATTTGCCCATACAGGTGAGACTTGTGGAGAGCCATCCTTCATTATAGTAGCAATGAAAACAAGATTTTTTTCAGAAAATAATTTTTTAGCTTTTTCATCCATTTACTTCATCCCTCCAAATCGTTGGAAGTAATTCAATTTTTGTAATAATTTCTAGTGCTTTTTCATTATCTTTTTCTTGCATTGCTACTGAAAATTCATATCCTAATCTGATCGCTTCAGGTGAAAGATCTTTAATTGATTCAAGATCTTTACCTTCAATCTTTATTCTCTCTCCAATCGCACACATTTTCCAATTATCCGACATATCCTGATGTTGTTGCCCTAGTTCTTCTTGAACATGTTGACGCCAATTTGTAAGAGTCATCTTTTCTATCAGATCTTCTGTTTTCTGAGTGTAAAACACACGAACCATGAAAGAATTTCTTTCAAGAAATACTTAGATGTAGCGATTATTTTTTACCAGAATTTTCTAAAACATTAGTCATAGCTCGATTCATTATTTCCATTACCAAATATTGAGAATATTCTTCAGATTTCTTTCCTTTAGTCTTTCTGGTCTTTGGGGTTAGTCCTTGAAGTATTTTCTCAATTTTTGTAGAAGTGTTGTCTATGAGTTTAGAATACGTAGATTCAAAATCTTCAGGGGTTTGAAAATCAAGTAGTTTTGTGGAAGTGCTGTAAAATTTAGTGATTGCTCCTCTAGATTCCTCGATTTTTACAATTTCAATTAACCCAGACTCCTTTAGAATTTCTAAATGATGGCGGATTGTGGTCAGTGCTTTTTTGAAACCAGATTTTTTCAATGCGTTTGTAATCTGTTCAGCAGATAAGGATTGATGATATAAAATTTCAACAATTTTTGCACGTGCAGGGTCTTCAATTGCTCGGGCGTGTTCAATACTTGTCGTAACAATACGATTAACTTTGATTGGCTTTTCTAATAACGTAGACATACTGAGATTACCTTCAATTCTGATCTAAAAGATCCTTGTATCATATTTTTTTGTCTAATCGCATCATTTTTTTTTCATTTCTAAAAATATGATAACCCTACTAAATTTATTGTAACCATTACAATAATTATCGTAATGAAGATAATAAAAGTAACAGCACTACAAAATACATTGTAACGGATAAACGATTCTTGTAGCGGTCCAAAATTTCTAGTAAATCATCAAAAAACCAATGATCTGGAGGGAAAGGTCTCAAAATAGGTAATCAGGATACAAATATCATAATTTTCAAAAATACAATTCGAGTTGAAAGTTAACCTTTAGTCAACATAAAGCACAAAAATAATTTCAAAGAGACTTGCCAGAAATTTTTTCGTATGCAGTAACATAACGTTCGGTCATTTTTGAAATAATCTCAGATGGAATTTCAGGTGGAATTGGTTCTTCTCCAGCATCACGAGCATCATCAAATTGTTTTTGGTATCCGTTTGCAGTTAACCAATCACGTAAAAGTTGTTTGTCGTACGCTTCTTGAATTTTGCCAACTTCAAAGGAATCTTTTGGCCATAAACGATACTCATCAGGCCCAATTGAATCACCCAATGTTATTTGCCCTTCCAAGATTCCAAATTCTAATTTCAAATCAGCCAAGATAAAACCAACATCATCAGCAATCTTGGCCATCTTTTTGTAGATTTCAATGGAGGTTTTTTCTAGCCAGTTGTACTGATCTTCAGTTACCAAATTCATTTCAATTGCTTTTGATTTATCAATTGGAATATCATGCTCAGATTTTGTTGTCGGGTCAAAAATTGGTTCAGGAAGTTTAGATGCCAAAGTAGTATCTGTCCCATCAGGGATTTTGACTTCACCTTTTTTCCATCTACTTACCAAACTACCATAAAAATAGCCTCGAACCACGCACTCTATTGGAAGCATCTTCATCTTCTTTACAAGAATTTCTGTTTGAGATTCACGTTTGACAAAATGATTTGGAACATCTAGTTCATTGAACCAAAATTCAGCAAATTTGCAGAGAACCTCACCTTTTCTAGGAATATCTTGTTTGAATTTTACATCATAAGCTGAAACACGATCACTGAATTTGAAGAGCAATGTATTTTCATCCACATCATATAGATCCTTTACCTTTCCACTAGTGAGAAATTCCAAGTAATGTTACTGGGCAATTAGAGAATTTAACTGCTAAGAACCCATCATACCTACCATTTTTGGCATTTCTCGATAAGCTTTGTTTACAAATATGTCATTATCAGCACTAATCATCACAAATTCCATTGAATTTTCAGGCGGAGGTGAGACAATAATCTTTTGACCCACTTTAAGAGTTTGAATATCTAATATGTCGCCATCACCAAAATTTATGTGAAGATTAGTAATTGGTTTTGCCCCAATATTTTGAATTGTGACCCTACCCATAGTAAACATCCCTTGTTCATCTAAAAGAGGATCAACAAAAATTGCATGATCTTGAGTAGTTACAGAAAATTTGACAAAATCTGCACCAAAAATTATGCCAATTGTTACGATAACACCAACACCAATGCAAAGAAGAATTGAGTATTGTTTCACAAAATCCAGTATAGTTTAGATATTATTTAAATTGGCTACTTTACTTGGACGCCATTCCAAAATGCAACCATGCCTTTAATTTTCTTAGCAGCATCATTTGGTTCTGCATAGTACCATGCACAATCTTTGTTTGTTTTCCCATTTACAGTAACAGAATAGTAATTTGCCATTCCTTTCCAACCGCAAAAACTAGTCATGTCGGTTTTTTGAAAATATTCTTTCTTGATTGAATCTATTGGAAAATAGTGATTTCCCTCAACAACAACGGTATCATCGCTTTCTGCGATAACTTGACCATTCCAAATTGCCTTCATATTTAATTTGCCTCCCCTTTAATTTCTTCTCTACTTTTGAATTCAGGAGTGATTCCAAGTGAATCATAGTTGCCAGAAGAACATGTAAAGCACATAGAATCGGCAGAAATTCCTACCGCAGCTGCCAGATTTTCAGCATCATTATACCCTAAAAAGTCAGCACCAATACTTTTTCTCACCATATCTATTGTCTCTTCATCAGACATGTCTTTTCCATTGGAAAATGTTGCAAGTTCCTCCTGTGATGGAAAATCAATTCCAGCATAACAAGGGAATTTTATTGGAGGATATGTTATCACCATGCTGATTTTTCTTGCACCAGCTCTCCTCAGGGCTTTGATAATGGCTTTTGAACTGGTGCCTCTAACTAGACTATCATCTATTACAACAACATGTTTGCCATCAATAATTTCCCTAATTGGAATTATCCAACGATTAATTTCAACTCTGTCAGATTGGTGAGGTTCAATGAAACTTCTCAATGGTCCTTTTTTGCTATATCTATCTTTGAGTAATCCCTCATCAAACGAAACACCAAGTTCTTGAGCATATCCCAAGGCTGCAGGTCTTGCAGAATCAGGTACGGGGATAACTAAATCAGCATCTTTGATTGGGAATTTTCTTGCAAGGTACCTTCCAATATTTTTTCTTGCAACATAGATGTTAGTTCCCTCCATATTGCTTGTTGGATGAGCAAAGTATGTGAATTCAAAAGAACAATGTGCCCGTTTTGAATCATCTGAAAACATTTCAGTATTAATCCCATCTTTACTTATTCGTATTAGTTCACCAGGAGTTACATTTCGCTGCATTTTGGCACCAACAGCAGAAATTGCAGATGATTCAGATGCCACTATGTAAGTATCGTCAGACTCTTTATGACCCAAAACCATAGGACGGAATCCCTTAGGATCACGTGCAGCATAAACTGAATTATCATCAGAGATAAAAGTAAAGCAATAAGAGCCAACCATTTCATTTTTGAGGACTGACAAGGCCTTTCCCATCTGTCCATTTTCAGAAATTAATGAAACTAGTCTTTGAGCAGCAACCAAAGTATCACTTGCGTTTTGAGGTGTAAATGAGCAACCACCAACCAAATTAGATAATTCTTGAACATTGGCAATTGTTCCGTTATGTGCCACACAAAGATCCTTTACTTTAAGCGGTTGAGCATTTTCTAATGAGCTTCTTCCCATGGTAGAATAACGAACATGACCTATAACACATGGAGAAGAATATTCTTCTGAAATTGATTTGAATTCGGAGGAAGCCGAAGATACCAGACCCAATCTTTTGAGTGGAGGTTTATTTGGAATTGCAAGACCCCATGCTTCTTGTCCACGATGTTGCAAAGCACGTAATGCATCAATTGCCATTGGAATTACATTAGTTCCACTTAGACTATAGATGCCAATAACACCACAATTTTCTTTTGGTTTGTCATCAAGAATATGCTGAGTTTTATCCATGTAACACCAAGTCCCTTAACGAATTTAACCAAGTTTTTTGCGCTTTATCAACTCTTAGATCTATAATGGAGTTTTTCCCCATAACAAATTGAATTTTTTCTCCCCCAAATTTACCTATAATACTAAATGATGTTTTGTTCTTTTTGAGAATTTTTTCAATTTTTACGAGATTTTTTTTATCAAATGCTAAAAGATATCTAGAATGACTTTCAGAAAACAATATTCTATCAACATCCAATTTTTTTCCTGGAACTTTATCCAAATCCACGCTACATCCAATTTGGTTATTTAATGACAGCTCAGAAATTGCAATTGCCAAGCCACCTTTGGAGCAATCATGAACAGATTTCAAAAGTTTTTTTGGAATTATTTCTAAAACTGATTTCATGTTTTTCTTTGATTCAGAAAAATCAACTATTGGGCAATTGCCACCAATAAATTTGTGAATATATTCATAATATTCTGAACCACCAAGTTCATCTTTGGTTTCACCTAAAATTATCAGACAATCATCATCTGAGATTTTTTGTGGGATTTGAGGTTGTTTGTCAATCAACCCAATTACGCCAATCAATGGAGTAGGTTTGATGGGACCTTTAGGAGTCTCATTATACAGACTAACTTTTCCACCAACACAAGGAATTTCAAAATCTTTTGCAAAATCTGTTAATCCCCTTAGAGATTCCAAAAATGTCCAAAAGATTTCAGGATCCTTTGGATTTCCAAATTGAAGATGATCTAGCATTCCAATAGGTTTTGCGCCAGTACAAACAACATTTCTGCAGGCTTCTTCAAAGCAACCAATTGCCCCCTCTCTAGGATTAATGTAACATTGTTTTGGATTTCCATCAATCTTGACTGATAGAAATTTTCCATTATCTAATCTTAAGACAGATGCATCTCTTCCAGGTTTCACCACGGTTCTAATTCCAACTTCATGATCATATTGTCCGTAAACCCAAATCTTACTTGCAATGTTTGGAGATGAAAGTAATTTCATCATAATTTTTGAATAGTCGGAAATTTTTTTCAGTTTCTTTTCTTTCTGAATTGTTTTAAGATAAGAGGGCTCTTTAGATGGCAAGTCAAGAAGTGTTGCGTTTGCCACAACGTTCGTAGGTAAATTTGCAAATGTCTTTTTTCCTTTTTTTACATGCATTTGATTATCTGATTTTACATTTCCAATTACAGAGCAACCGATTCTAAATTTTTTACATATATCTTGTAATTTTTTAAATTTCGTTTTACTAGTCACAATCAACATTCTCTCTTGGGATTCAGAAACCATAATTTCATCAGGGTGCATGTCTGATTCTCGAGTGAGTACCTTGTCAACATCCATCTCAATTCCGATCTCCAAGGCATCGGCAGTTTCAGAGATGGCACAGGATAATCCACCACCACCCAAATCTTTCATAGCATGAATAAGATTTGCATTTCTTGCTTCCAAAATTGCTTCTATGATTAATTTTTCAATAAAAGGGTCAGGGATTTGAACAGCAGAACGATCTTCAGATTCCAAGGAATCAGATGCAAATTGAGACCCTCCAATACCATCTCTACCGGTTGAACCACCCATTAAGACAACAACATCTCCTTTTTTGGCATGATTTTTTATCAAATTCTCTTTTTTACCAAACCCTACTGCCGCAACATCAACCAAAGCATAATTTTCATAACATTGATCAAATTCAACTTCGCCACCTATAGTTGGAATTCCTAAACAGTTTCCGTAATCAGCGATTCCAGTAACTGCATTTTTGAATAGCCATCTAGCTTGTTGATCTTTTTCAATATCTCCAAATCTTAATCCGTCAAATATTGCAATTGGTCGGGTTCCAGCAGAAAGAATGTCACGAATCACTCCACCAACGCCAGTGGCAGCTCCACCATATGGCTCTACGGCTGAAGGATGGTTATGACTTTCAATGTGAGCGGTTACCACATAACCATCGCCAACGTCTAAAACACCTGAATCATAACCTTTCTCTGTAATTACCAAAGGTCCTTTCATAGGCAACATTTTGAGATGTCGTTTAGAGGATTTGTAGGAACAGTGTTCAGACCATTCTGCTGCGACAATTTGCAATTCAGTTGGGGTTGGATCTCTTCCAATTTTGGATTTGAGTTCTGATAATTCTTGAGGTTCTAAACTCAATTGCTCACACCCATTTTAGATAATAATGATTCAAAAATTAGTGATGATGGTTTATTGTCAATTGGGTTAATTGCTGATTCGACTGCTCTTTCGGGATGAGGCATCATACCAACAACATTTCCATCATCATTACAGACTCCTGCAATTCTGTTTGAAGACCCATTCACTACTTGATCATATCTAAAAACAATTTGATTTTTTTTCTTCAATTGTTTCAAAGTGTCATCATCAACATAGTATCGACCTTCACCATTAGCTATAGGGATTGGAATTTTTTGTTGTAGTTTGAATTGATTTGTAAACGGAGTCTTGTTATTTTCCACAATTAGATTTGTCCACTCACACATAAAGTTCAGAGATTCATTTTTGAGTAATACACCAGGTAAGAGGCCAGATTCTACTAAAATTTGAAACCCATTACAGACTCCCAGAATAGGAATTCCTTTTTTTGCAATTTTTTTAACATCTTTAATAATTGGACTGTGTGCAGCAATTACACCTGCACGAAGTCTATCACCATAAGAAAATCCACCTGGAAGAATTACAGCGTCAATATTCTTTGGTAAGGGTTTTTCATGCCAAAAATACTGAGCGTCAACATTAAAGACATCAGTCAAAACATGATACATGTCACGATCACAATTACTGCCAGGAAAAACTACAACTGCAACTTTCACAATTGGAAATAGATCTAGCGATATTTAATTTGAGTCTAGTCAAAAATTACTAGTAGCCGAAGAGTTATTCTGATCGGATAACAGATGTTCCTGAGATATTGCAAGAAGTGCTATTAGTGAACAAGGATAAGGTAGTCCATTTTGTACTAATATTCTAAGAAAAAATGAGATATGTTTAGTCATTATGAATGAGCAAAAACCATCAGTTGTTACTGAAAGAGACTTGATTCATACCCACTGCCCATGATCTCAAATCATCATAAATTTTGATTAATCTTACAACATCAAGGAATTTCAAATTTGTAAATACTGATACACGAAGTAAAAATATAGTTTTAAAGATGTTGAGACCTTTGTTTTCATAATTCTAGAAAATGAAGGATCAATAGGAATTGTTAACTCAGACTAATTTGGCAAAATTTCTTAGTAGGCTAAGGGTTAATGGAATGTTAGAAAATAAGCATATTGAAAAATCCTAAGATTCAAAAACATCTATTGTGACTTTGCTGACCATCGGATTGTATATTCTTAATTCATCACATATCTCTTGAACTTTTGATTGTGCTGTTTTCTTATCTTTTTCTTTAATGGTGAATTTTAGCATTTTTGCCATTCTGATTTTTGAAACGGTTTTGTGAGTTCCTTTTAGTACCAAGTCATTAAGGATGGTATCCCCTTCAGGATCACTAATGCCAGGTTTATTTTCAATTGTTACACGGACATCATATGTTACCATAATAATTTGCAAAATTGAATGGAGGTTATCTATCTTCCGAAAAATTTTGTGCTTTTATACTTATTTTGGAATTATAAGTCAAGTTTCCAATTCTGAGGACTTGTGTTGTGCAGATAATACCCAGCCCAGAATTGGTTACTTTGAATTCATCTTGCTTTTTACATAATCAGTATATTTTCGATATAGGCCAGACACATAGTATGGATTTTGAGTTATTAGATTCGTATACTTCAAATTTTCTTTAGATTGATACATTTCCTTTTCAGGTATTCCCATATTATCTAGTGTTACACATAGTTCCTGCCATCTAAATACTTCAGAAATATTTCTATTTCCAGTTGCATAGTACACATACAACAAACGAAGTTTGTTGTATTCATCTTGTGTCATTTCTTTTCCTAAAACATAATTTCGTTTCAAAGATTGAAAGAAAACCAGGCCATCGGCAGTCAGCACATAATCGAAGAGTTTAGGATAATCGTCAATTTCTATTGGATACAATGGATTTTCTGGAGATTGCATATAATTAGAAATAAAGTTAATCATTGAATAATTTTTATTTTTTCTCTTGTCTTGAATTTTTTCAAGCCCTCAGATACTACCAGATTTATGACATGTGAAAAGCTAACAGAATTTGTTGTTGTCTTAATCATCTTTGCTTGAATGTTTCAAAGTTTTTCAATATTTGATGGACTTAACACTACTGTAATTCTAGATACCATATCGCAATTACCTTGATTTAGTATAAAAGAAGACAGAAATTTGTAGTCACATAGAGATGGAATTTATATCAGAATAATTCTCAATATTTTATCATGGCAAAGGGCAGAATGAGGTATTGGAAAATTACATCAGATGAATTAGGAGGATACACATACGATGAGAGCAATTTATTGAATTGGGAAATAAAATGTGTGAGAGAGCCAGAAGATGAGGCACATTTTATCGGTGTTTTCATGTATAGAAATGGAACAGCATATGACTATGAATCAGTTAAAGGAATCTGTTATTTTCACAATAATATAGATAGAAAAGAATTGCCAGAAATTACCAAGTTCTTACAAGGGAAATACAATGGTAAAGAGATGGAAAAAGGGGAGAGAATATTCCTAAAAGATTCAAAAGAAATCTACGCTGCAAAAGACATTTCAGAATTAGCAAAAGAAATGGAATCCAAATTTAACACAAAAGCCATAATATCATTAGAATTTGAAGGAATTACTGCTGAAGCCCTAAAAGAAGCAGGACTACCAGAAGCAAAGTTACTACCAATCCCCACATAATTGATATAGTTTAGAATCAAAGACATCAGATGTCCGAATTTGAAGGTATTAATCAGCATCTTGAAGAATTAAGAAAAAGATTAGTACGTATTGTTCTTGTTATTGGAGGGATTTCCGCATTTCTGTTAATGTTTCATGCAGAGCCATTTCAGATTAATGAATTTACTTTGTATTATCCTACATTAGAACCACTTGAGAATATCGCAGCTCAAATCACAAATCATATGCGAATTAATTTGGTTCCAGAAAGCGTACAATTAATTCAAACAGCCCCAGGACAAGCATTCTTTGCTCAAATGTATGTTGCAGCATTGGTGGGAGTGGTAATAGGAATGCCAGTCATCATAAAAGAACTTGTAGGATTTATCAAGCCAGCATTGAAAGAAAATGAAATCAATGTTAGTAGAAACATTTCATTGCCAGCATTAGGATTGTTTATTGCAGGTTGTGTGTTTTCATACAATGTTGTCATTCCATACATGTTAGAATTTTTGTACAGATATGGAGAAGGTGCAGGTTTAGTTACTTTTCTAAATGTAATGGAGTTTGTGACATTTGTTTTACAATTTTTGCTAGCATTTGGTTTTTCATTTCAGCTTCCACTTGTAATGTATGCAATAGCAGCATCAGGTATGGTAGATGTAGATTTTTGGAGAAAGAATATCCGTTATGCCATAGTAATCATAATTATCTTTGGGGCAGTGATCACTCCAGATGGAACAGGAGTCACAATGATGTTTGTAGCAGGTCCAATGATTGCATTGTATGCTACAGGCATGATATTCATCGAGCATAAGGAGAGAAAAAAGTCGAACACTTAAATCTGAAATCAAAGAATAGTGGATAATGCTTGGAAGTACAGAAATCATCGTCTTGGTTGTAGTTATTGGCGTATTGATTTTTGGTGCTAAAAAAATTCCTGAGCTTGCTAAAACCTTCGGAAAGGCCAAAGGTGAATTTGAAAAGGGAAAGATTGAAGGTGAAAAAGAATTGAAAGAATTCAAAGATAAAGAAGCAAAATCCGACTAATTCTCTGCAATTTTTATCAAATTATCTAGAATCTCTTCATAACTTAATTGGTATCTATTTTTCGAAAAAACACTACCAAGTTTCATTTTTCCTTTTAATTTTAAATCTACATCAATCAATATTTTTGTACCATTGTCCATTTCTATGAATTGTTCTTGTATGTGAGAGCCTTTTGCATCCCCTCCAATTACAAAGACCTCGTGCAGTACGGGTCTATTAGTTACATGTTTAGCCATTATGACAAGCTCATCATCACCTAAAATCAAATGTTCTTCAACAACAGCTACGTTATCTCTAACAGAACGAATTCTTACAGATGGGAAAAATTTTGGGCAAATTTTTTGATAATTCTCATAATCTGAAAAAGTCTCATAGATGATGTTTCTATTTGCATTACTAGTTTTTTCAAAAGAAAATTTTGGCAATTGATTTAGGAGGTTCCCCATCTAGGGTATAAATTATGATCAATGTCAAATTGATCAAGACATTTTCCAACACCATGATTGACAATATCATCTATGGATTTAGGTTTGGTATAAAATTCCGTGACGGGAGGTAAAATAATAATTCCTAATCTAGATAGTTTCAACATATTTTCCAAGTGAATTGCAGACAAAGGTGTTTCTCGTACCATCAAAATTAGTTTACGTGATTCCTTTATTGAAACCCCAGCTGCTCGTGCTACAAGGGTATCATCATACCCATTTGCTATTGCAGCCAATGTTTTCATGCTACATGGAGCAACAATCATTCCATCAATTCTATGAGTTCCACTTGAAATACTTGCAGCCATGTTTTTTTCGTCTGAGACTTGGGTAGCAAGAGATTTTACATAATCTACGGTGAATTCAGTTTCCATAGGAATGCATTTTGCTCCCCACTCAGACATAATCAAATGAGTTTCGATGTTAAGTTTTTTCAAAGTCTCTAGCATACGTATTCCGTATATTACTCCAGTACTTCCAGTAATTCCTATAATCAGTTTCAATAAATTGAATTTTCATTCAGGCTATTTTATCTATTAGATGAAATGGTGTTTTTAGCACTAGATAGTAGGCTCGTCATTATTGAAAGATTTTTCAAGTTCTTTTCTCTCTTTTCTTCTTTTAATCCAAATGCTGATTCCTCCAAGAGTCATGGCAGTTAATAGAATGATTCCAGCCATTTGCAGTTCAAAATTATAAAGCACAACTAGAGTCACCATACAATTCAAAAAAAATCTTATGCTCTAAAGCGATCCTGAAAATGAAAATTAGCTATATTAGATCCTAATTTTAATGAGATGTGTGATTAAAAGTTCTGAGATCAAGAAAATTGTTAATGATTATTCAGATGTAAAAATTGGAGTTCTTGGAAGTCATTCTGCACTTGAGATAATGGATGGTGCAAAAGATGAGGACTTTCAAACTAGGGTGTTTTGTCAAAAAGGCAGAGAAGGTCCATATCAGAGATTTAACAGAATTGCAGACCAAATCACAGTTTTAGATAAATTCAAAGATATGGCATCAGCCAAAATTCAAAAGGAATTAAGAGATTCAAATACAATCATTGTGCCACATCGTTCTCTTACAGTATATTTAGGATACAAGACTATTGAGAATTCTTTCAAAGTGCCAATTTTTGGTAATAGGAAATTATTCCAAGCTGAAGAAAGGACAGCGAAGAAAGGCCAGTATTATCTTTTGGAAAAAGCGAGAATAAAATTTCCTAAATTATTCAAAGATCCAAAAAGAATCAACAAACCCAGTATTGTCAAGGTTCAAGAAAAGAACAGACCTCTTGAAAGGGCATTTTTCACAGTTTCATCCTACAAAGATTATGTTGAAAAATCGGAAGAAAAAATAAAACAAGGAGTAATTGCAAGAAAAGATCTTGAAAAAGCCAGTATCGAAGAATTGGCGATTGGAACTTACATGAATTTCAATTTCTTCCATACTCCAATTTCAGACCAAGTTGACTTTATTGGAATCGAAAGAAGGCTTCAAACAAACCTAATGGACTTTAATGCATTGCCTGCAAAACAACAACTAGACATTGATATAGATTTACAAAATATTGAAGTAGGTCATACACCAGCAAGCATCAGAGAATCCTTATTAGAAAAAGTTCTCAAGATGGGAGACAAATTTGTGAACGCAGTAAAAAGGGAATATTCACCAGGAATTATAGGACCATTTTCTCTTCAAAGTGTCATTACAAAAGATTTGGAATTAATTGTATATGATGTTTCATTGCGAGTTCCAGGAAACCCGATTGTTGCAACTACCAGTCCATATACAAAATACCAATACGGTCAAACATTTGGAGTAGGAAGAAGAATTGCCATGGAGATTAAACGTGCACAAGAAGAAGGCAGATTAGATGAAATAGTTACCTAAGAAAAATATCTCTTTAAAGTAACTATGAAAATTAAAAGGCGCAACCCCATAACTGCAGAACATTGAGAGATTCCCTCTCATGGTCAAACGTCAAAACGTTTGATTGCCTTTATCGTTCTGCGGGGCTACGCAGTTTATTCGTTAGATTTTTGAACTAACGACATCATATAGTATAGGAAATTTTACTATTTAAAATTTTGTATAAAAAATTACATAAATTATCTATAAATATTGTAAATATTTAGTTCTGGTTTTAACAACAAAACATATTTTGAAAATTAACCAACATATTTTGTTAATTGGTTAGATTGGAAATAAACTGAATACCATTCATTCTAACTTTGAGTGATTAAACGGTTTGACGCTCAAAATGGAATTGCTGAAGCCAATTAACAATACAAACTCTTTTTTGAGCAAATAAGAAATAATTCAACATGGGAAGAACCATCTTTGTAAA
>Ga0222714_10004007_pt1 | contig 14665 bp, 9 predicted proteins | sample C33_3DmetaG_FD_165048 | JGI IMG/M metagenome (GOLD analysis project Ga0222714, IMG submission 165048) | Estuarine water microbial communities from San Francisco Bay, California, United States - C33_3D | ecosystem: Environmental > Aquatic > Marine > Unclassified | place: USA: California... | reverse complement strand
ATCGCGGCCAGCACGGCATTCTGTGCATGATTCGGGTCCGCGACCGGCGCACCCCAGAATGCCATGATCGCGTCACCGATGTACTTGTCCAGCGTGCCGCGATGCCCTTCGCGGATCACCAGACTCATCGTCGTCAGGTAATCGTTGATGTAAGTGGACAGGTCTTCCGGACTCAGGCTTTCTGAAATCGTGGTAAATCCGCGCACGTCGGCAAAGAGCACCGAGAGCTCCTCGGCGCGCGGCTGCATGTTGAACTGCTCGGGATTGCGGGCCATTTCCTCGACCAGTTCCGGAGGCACATACTGGCCGAACAAACCGGCGATCAGCCGCGAGCCTCGTGCCTCCACCAGGAAGCCGTAGGCCATGTTGAACGTGAACAGCACCAGGATCAGCAACAAACCGGAGGCCAGCGGCAACACCAGATGACCCATATGGAATACGGCCAGGTTCGATCCGATGACTGCTATCAGCACCAGTGCCGCCACCAGCATCGATTTGAAAGGTGTCAGCAGGGGCAGCAGCAGTGCCAGAGCGACACCGGCGAGCAGCAACAGCACGAATTCCGCGCCCACCACATAGGGAGGACGCTGCTTGATGTTGCCGTCAAGTATGCCGGCGATCAGATTGGCATGAATTTCCACTCCGGGATAAACAGGGTCCACCGGGGTTGCCCGCAAATCAAGCAACCCGGGAGCCGTGGTGCCGATCAGCACGATCTTGCCCTTGAGCACTCCGACAGGCACGCGTTCGTTGATCACATCGACCAGCGAAAAGTAGCGGAAGCTGCCCTTGCCGCCGCGATAGGGAACAAGTGCCGCAGCCTGGTCATCAACGGGTATCTGGAAAGAGCCGGCCTTGATCCACTCAAGTCCGCTGTAATTTGTTGATTTGCCATCGTCGCTGATGACCGGGGTGACCGGCGGCTTTCCGGTGATGACACGCACCATGGCCAGTGACAGCGGCTCGTAGAATGCCTGCGCATGTTCAACCAGCATCGGCACGCGACGGGTAATGCCGTCTTCGTCCGGCAGCGTATTGATATGTCCGGCGCTGGCCGCAGCCCGCTGCAGAACTTCAAGATTGGCGGTGTAGCCCGTCCAGGATGTCACGCCTACCCTGCGCTCCCCGAAGGCACCTGCCGGGAGCACCGGGGGCGGCAACATACCCTTGCGGCTGGCGCTGGCCGGATCGTCGCTGAGCAGCACATGCCCCAGAACCACCGCGCGGCCCTTCATTTTGCCGGCAAAAATATCGTCGTATTCGAGCTGGGGTTTGACCCTGTCCAGGACACTCTGGTACTGCGCAACACCTTTCAGCTCGCGTTGTGCCAGGCGTTCAAGAACCCGTATGCCCGAGGACTCATCGCGCTCGGCAAACACCACGTCGAACCCCACCACGGCAATGCCGTATTTGTCGAACAGCTTGTCGAGCAGCAGCGCCAGCCGGTCGCGTGGCCAGGGCCAGCGACCCTCGCCACCCTTCTCCCGCTCGAGCAGGCTCTTTTCGTCGATGTCGAGGATGACAATCCGCGGATCAACCGTTCGCGGCATCGTCAGCCGCAAACGGGTGTCGTAAACAATCGCCTCGAGACGATCAATCAGGGGTATGCGGACCAGGTGTATCGCATGCGCAAGAAACAGGCCGACGACGGCCAGCCCTATCGCGATGCGTACGAGATGTTTTCTCACCCTGTCATCCTATGCTGCGCGTCCGTCTGTCAGGACGCTCGAATTCGGTGGGACGGCCAGTCACGTCCCGCGCCTGCGTAAAGCACGGCACGCCCGGATCTTTCCTGCCGCCGGAACTTCGTCCGGCTTCTCCGGACGCATGCCTGCTACTTCTTGAAGAAAAACTCCATCTTCACGCCGGCAAGTTCGACGACGTCGTGATCCTTCAGCGGCTGCGCCTGCGCATCGATGGTCTTGCCGTTGACCACGGGAAACTTGGCACCCTCGACATGGGTAATGAAATAGCCCTGGGGCCGTTTGGTGATGACCGCAACCTGCAGCCCGGGCTTGCCTAGCGTGGTCAGATTTTTGGTCAGCTCGAGTTCCTTGCCGGCACTGGGTCCGGTCAGAATCTGCACTGCGGCAAGTGGCTGGCCTTCACCCGGCTTCGCCGCAGGAGCAGCCGGCGGTACCGGCTTGGGCGTGGGTGGAGGTGTTGCCGGTTTGGCAGCAGCAGCCGGTGCCGGTGCTGCAGCAGGGGCTGCAGCGGTTGCAACCGGGGCAGCGGGTTTGGCAGGCGCAGCAGCCGCTGGCGGTGCCGCAGGGGCAGCCGCCGGTTTGGCCGACGGCCGCAGAATCATGGTTTTCTCGAAATCCTCCGAGGCCGCCTGGCCCGCCGCAGGAGCATCGGCAACGTATTTGAGCTTGTATTTGCCGATTTCAATCACGTCGCTGTTCTGCAGGATATGTTTCTTGATCGGATTGCCGTTGACCAGCGTTCCGTTGGTCGAACCCAGATCCTCGAGAAAAGAGTCGTTCAGTATGGTGACGATGCAGGCATGCTCGCCGCTGACGGCCAGATTTTCGATCTGGATGTCATTGGAAGCCTTGCGCCCGATCATGATCCGCTCCTTGTCGAGCGGAACCTCCCGGATCATGGAGCCGTCAAGAGAAAGTATCAGTTTCGCCATTTTGATTTCCCCGTTACCCGTTACTTTACCTGAACCAGGACTTCAACTTGCCGACCAGTCCGCCGCGCGCCGCAAAACTCTTCTGCACACGCACCAGAATAACCGAAACATTGTCGCGCCCGCCATTGTCATTTGCCTGCTGTACCAACTGCTCTGCGGCCAGCGGCAAATTGGCCTGCAGGGATGATAACGTCAGTTGCATGTCCTCGTCCCTGACCATGTCATTGAGCCCGTCCGAACACAGCAGGTAAATATCACCGGGCTGCACATCGTAACTGTGGACCTCGGCCTCCACATCGGGGTCGATACCCACTGCGCGAGTCACCAGGTTCTTGTTCTGCGAATGCCGGGCCTGCTCCTTGGTGATCAATCCGCTGTCAATCTGTTCCTGGAGCAGCGAATGATCCTTCGTCACCTGCTCCAGCTTTGAATTCCGGAACCGGTAAAGCCTGGAATCACCGATATGACCCACCACCATCTTGTTGTCATGCCAGAGCGCGGTCACCAGGGTAGTCCCCATTCCCGCATACTGGGGCTGGCTCTGCGATGCCTGGTAGATCGCATTGTTGGCGCGCACTGCGTGCTCACCAACAAGGCGCTCCACTTTCGCTATGTCGAGTTCCTCGGCAGATGAGAGCGCTTTCTTCAGTTCGGAACTGATCATCGCCACGGCAATGCCGCTGGCCACTTCGCCGGCGTTGTAACCACCCATCCCGTCGGCAAGGACGGCGAGTCCGGTGGCGGCATCGGCCGCAATGCTGTCTTCATTGTGCGAGCGCACCATACCCTGATGGGTTGCTGTCGCAATTTCGATGGTGCCGGACAGATCGTTCATTTCAATACCTCAGGAAGCAACAGCAGCGGGCTTGGACGCCGCCGTCAAAGTGCCCAGACAAAGACGGATGGCCTTGGCCATCTGCTCACCGCTCTGATAGCGCTGAGCCGGATCCTTGGCCAATGCCTTGTTGATCACTACCGCCACGCAGGTCGGCAGTCCTTTTTTGACGGTACGAATGTCCGGATGTGGGTCATTGGCAATCTTGAACATCAGCTGCGCCATGGATTCACCCTGGAACGGCAGGCTTCCACACAGCATCTGGTAGAGCGTGACTCCCAGAGAAAACAGGTCGGAGCGTCCGTCAACCTTTTTCCCGGACAACTGCTCAGGGGACATGTACGAGGGCGTGCCCAACACCATGCCGGTCTTGGTCTTCGAGGAATCGGTAACGCGTGCGATGCCGAAGTCAGTCACTTTTGGGGTATCGCTTTCAGCCTCATACATGATGTTTGCGGGCTTGATGTCCCGATGTACCACATTTTGCTGATGAGCATAACCCAGCGCCTCACTGACGCGCGCGATTATCGACAGTACCCGCTGAACCTGCAGCAGGTTGTCGGGTTTGGTGTAGGGGACCAGATCCTTGCCTTTCAGGAATTCCATTGCAATGTAGGCAAGATCGTGCTCCTCGCCGGCATCGTAAATGGTCACGATGTTCGGATGGGTCAGGCGACCCGCGGTTTCCGCTTCGCGGAAAAACCGTTCCTTGACCTCGACCAGTTCATCGCCTTCGAATTCCTGCGACAGCGCCATGGTCTTGATCGCAACCACCCGGCCGATTTTCGGATCCTTGCCGAGATAAACGACGCCCATCGCGCCCTTGCCGAGTTCCTTCTCGACCTGGTAACGCCCCAGCATCGGTTTTTCCATGCCCCCTCCGGGCAGCATCACGGTGCCACCCGGATGTCCCTGCGCGCCGCCGAGAATCACGGTTTCGGACAGAGCCTTGGCCCGCGTCAGGCGCTGTTCGAGATCGCGGAACTTGGGGTTGAATTCAGCCATGTAGCGGAACACCGATTCCGCCTTGTTGAACTGGCGTTTGCGTTCGAAATCCAGGGCCAGGCTGTAGAGATTTTCCATCACCGGATCTTCGAGCGGACACTGGCGGAACTTGTCCCAGGCCAGGTCCAGTTGCCCCTGAGCCTGATAGGCGATGCCGAGCATGCGGTTGGATTCTGCAGATTCGGCATCGGATTTTTCCTTGCCGCGCTCGGTGACCAGGAAGCGTTTCGTGGTCAATGCCGCGTGACCAACCGCCAGCAACGCCACCGAGCCCATGAACTGTATCCACATCAGCTGGGAAATCATCAAACCGAAGTGCGCTGCCAGCAGTGCAACACCGATCACGATGCTGATCACGGAAGCGACACCGGCTTTCAATCGCGGCAGCACCGCGATCAGATACAGCGCGACCATCAGGAATACGCCGATCTCGGCCCACACCCCCCAGGACGGAGTAACGAAAAAATGCTCGCCGAGTATGCTCGACACGGTATGCGCCAGGGTCAGCACCGGGGCGGTCGCCGGGGATACCGGGGTCACCTGCGCAGCCCCCAGCCCCGCAGCAGTCGCCCCAATCAGCACGATCTTGTCCTGGTATTTCGCCGCGGGCACCTTGCCGCTGAGCACGTCGAAAAACGAATCGACGGGAAACGGCGGCCGGCCGTCCCGGTTCGCATAAAAGAAGTTATGCATGCGCAGCTCGGCGTCGGTGCGCACGCTCAAACGCCCCAGTTGCAGCGACTCTCCCCACGCAGGCTTGATATCGGCAATGCCGAGATTCAGACTGCGCGCGGCAACCAGCACCGACAATGCCGGAAATGCCTTGTCGTAATAGCGCACCATCAGCGGTTCAGCACGTACGGCACCATCCACGTCGCTGTCGGCATTCAGATGTCCGATGCTGCTCGCCGCCTGGCCGAGTTCAGCGATCGGAAACAGGGGGAAAACCCCCGACGGCGGCAGTGCACTCCCGCTCTGTGTAACCGCAACACTGTTGGCCGCCACGTAGTCCGGCATCGGCTTGTCGGGGTTGCCGCGGGGCTCCGTCAATTGCTGGAATACCATCGGCAGCACGACATTGCCTGCGCGCCTGATGCTCTCGGCCAGCCTGCGATCCGTATTGAGGGTTTGCTCGGCTTCGTTGAGGATGCCAGCCATGCGCGCAATCCCTTCCTGCCCCGCCACCTCGGCCGGCAATTCTTTCTGCAAGGCCAGCAGTTTTTCGACGTAGGTCAGACCCGCATCGCGCTGCGGCTCGAAAAAGAAGGTGGTGTTGGCGATGACCTTGGCCTTGGCACCCGCCAGCAGGTCGATCATTTTGGCGTGAACATCACGCGACCAGGGCCAGCGGCCGATATTGGCGATGCTGGCGTCGTCTATGGTGATGACGGCAATGCGATCGGAAGGTGCCCGCGAAGCCGCCTGGACACCCAGGTCATAGGCCTTGCGCTCCAGGCTCTGGATCAGATCCCCCCGCGTCGCTACCAGCATGACGGCGACAACGATGAGCCCGAGAAACCAGTCGGCTTTCCAGAAGCTCAGTTTTTTCATCCCTTTCGCCCGAACCGTCCCGTTTTTATGTTTCTGTTGAATGGGTTAACGACGAATTTTGAGAGATTTTACGGTATTGGCCCCGGATGATTATGTTTTTTTGGTCACTTGGTGCAGTACGTCACGAACCCCAAACGTGCAGCCGACGGCCGGCACTTCGGTGCGGATGAATGGGTCCTGTCCTGGGGCCTCCTTGACCGGCGCTCCGGATTTGTAAATTAATTCAATAAAAACATGTAGTTAATAAAAAAGCCACGCTAGGCGTGGCTTTTTCAATAGTAGTGCTGGTTTGTAAATTCAACTGCCGAGCAGAGCACCTTTCGCCAATCCCTGGGCACGGGCAAAGTCGCCGCCCCCCAGTTTTTTACCGTCCTCCCCCCTGGCTTTCAGCACTTCGATGACGCCGCCTTGAGCAACCACCTTGAAACTTTTATCGGTTATTTCCGCGACCTCGCCGATCTTGCCCGGAACGTCGCCAAAGGTGCGGAACACCTGTTTGCGGGCATCGAATATCTGCACTTTTTTGCCGTTGAGGGTAGTCCACGCGCCGGGAGCGGGATTGGTGCCACGGATCACGTTATAGACAAAATCAACATGGCTGGCCCAGTGAATCTGGGCCTCCGCGGCACGGCACCAGCCTTCATAGCTGGCCTTGGATTCATCCTGAACGGTTTCCGTATGTTTGCCGGCATAGACGAGGTCCGCGGCTTCGATCATGGCCTTGACGCCCATCGGGAACAGCTTGTTGAAATACACCTCGCCTATGGTTTCATCGGGACCGATATCGCAGGTTTTCTGCAGGATGACCGGGCCTTCATCCAGGCCTTCGGTCGGCCGGAAAATGGTCAGCCCGGTTTTCGTTTCACCGCGGATGATCGGCCAGTTGATCGACGACGGGCCGCGGTATTTCGGCAGCAGCGAAGGGTGATACTGGATGGTGCCCAGCCGCGGCAGGTGCACGAAAGAGTCCGGTGCAAACTGCAGGACGTAGGCCATTACACCGAGGTCAACATTCAGCGACTTCAGTGCATCGTGCGCCTCGGGCACCCGCAGCGAAGGAAACTGGAATACCTTCAGCCCCTGTTCCTCGGCAGCCGTACGCAGCGGATCGGGTTTCGCGCCGGGTTTCTCCGGCGCGCAGAATACGCCGGCTACTTCATCCTTGCGGGCAAGAAAAGCAGCCAGTACTTCCTTGCCGAAATCCTGCTGCCCGATGATTGCAATTTTCATGGTCCGTTTTCCCCTGATGTCGGCCGAAGCTCAGGCTTTTTTCTTGGGCGGCGCAGAAAAAGCCCCCGCCGATTTCAATTTCTCCACCTGCTCTCCCGAATAGCCGAGCACTTCCTTGAGAACTTCATCGGTATGCTCTCCGAGCAGAGGGGAACGCTTGATCACCGCGGGAGACGCGGACAACTTGATCGGCATGCCGACGTTGAACCACTTTCCGCGCTGGGGATGATCGAGTTCAACATACATGTCACGGCCGCGGATATGCTCATCGTTCGCCAGATCCTCAGTGGACATGATCGGTCCGCACGGAACGTCGAGCGGATTGAGGATGGCCATGAACTCGCGCTTGGTGTACTTCTCGGCAAACTTGTTGATCAGCGTCCACATCAGTTGCTGGTTCTTGCGCCGTTCTCCGATGGTGGCAAAGCGGGCATCGGCCGCCAGTTCAGGCATGCCAAGATCCGGGCCGATGCGCTTGGCCAGCGCATCCCACACTGCCTCCTGCACGACGATGTAGAGCCAGTCGTTGGCGCCATGAGGTTTGCAATGAATGGCATTGCCCAGTTGCCCGCCGCCTGAATCGTTTCCTGCACGAGGGGTCTCGCCCATGCCCTTGTAGGTCGGCACTGAATACTCGGAAAGGTCGCCGCGCGTCAGGCGCTGGTGATCGCGCCATTTCACCCGGCACAGGTTCATCACGCCATCCATCATCGCGACTTCGACATACTGTCCCTGCCCGGTGCGGTTGGCGTGATGCAGCGCTGCGAGCAGGCCGATAGCCAGATGCAAACCGGTGCCGGAGTCGCCGATCTGGGCGCCGGTGACGAACGGGGGACCATCAGGCACGCCGGTGGTGCTCATCGCGCCACCCATGGCCTGCGCCACGTTCTCATAAGCCTTGAAATCGGCATAGGGACCGGTGGAGCCGAAACCCTTGATTGAACCGACGACGATCTTCGGGTTGATTTCGTGAATTTTCTCCCACGTGAAACCGAGGCGCTCGAGCACGCCTGGGCCGAAATTCTCCATCATGATGTCGCATTTCTTGAGCAGGTCGACAAATACCGTCTTGCCTTCTGCACTCTTCATGTTGACGGTGATCGACCGCTTGTTGCAGTTAAGCATCGTGAAATAAAGGCTGTCCGCGTTGGGCACGTCACGCAACTGGCCACGGGTTGCATCGCCCTGGGGCGGTTCGAACTTGATCACGTCCGCCCCCATCCAGGCCAGCAATTGCGAGCACGTGGGACCGGCCTGCACGTGAGTCATGTCGAGAATCCGGACACCCTTCAAAGCTTCCATTTCTCTCTCCAAATATCGTGACGGGCAAAAACCGCCCGCATGTTGCGTTATATTTGCCGCAGTGATTTCGGCTGAAAATCGGACGCCGGCCAGGAATTGTTGCGCCGAGCTTGGAGCAACATGACACCTCCGGCAGGAGCGCGCAACTATAGGCAATCGCGCCGCTCGCGGCCTTGACCGGAGTCAAGATTCCTTTTCAAAAACCCGTCGAATAAACAGATAGTTATACAATCCGCAATCCTCCGGCGCCGGCCCCGACCATGACCCAGCTTGCACTTCACTCCCAGTCCAAAATCATTCGCCTGCAGCTGCGGCAGAACCTCGTGCTCAAACACCTCAACACGACGCAGTGGCAGGAATTCGAGCCCCTGCTTGAAATCAGCGATTACGCCAAGGGGGAAACGCTGGAGCACCAGGGAACACATTCGATGGAACAGTATTTTGTCATCGACGGCATCCTCAAACGCACCGTCTCCAATGCCCAGGGCAAGGAAATGATTCTGCGTTTTGCCCCTGAGAGCGACATCGACACCAGTTATGCGGCATGGCGCCTGAAAACCCCGATGCCTTATTCAATCCGCGCTGTTACCAAGGTGCGCGCGGCCAAGCTGTCGATGCTGCAATGGGCTGCCTTTCTCGAGAGACATGCCAAAATCAAGGCGGAATTCGAACTTGAAGTCATGAGACTGATGAGTGAAGTGATGGCCCACACCATCACCCTGCACCTGCTCAACGCCCCAGGGAGGGTCCAGCGATTCATGCGCAAACACTCCAGCCTGACGGAGCGGTTGCCAAAAAAAGAACTGGCGTCTTACCTGAATCTCTCCCCTGAAACACTGAGCAGGCTGAAACGGCGGGGAAAGATTTAGCAGGTCTCACGGTGCGGAATTACCGCCCGGATTGATGCATTGCAATACCTGCGCCGCAGGGTCGGCCTTCCCGCAAGTCGCAAAAATTGACCGGGGTCAAGAGTCAGCTTGCGTTGCGCCCACTATGATACGGGCGGACTAAAAAACCGCCTGCGGCCCGGTCTAGCCCATTCCGGCGACGACGGCCCGCCTAACCCCGAAGAAACCCGAATCCATGCACCAACGTGGCGGATTTACGACGGAAAATTTCAGTTAAACCGACGGCAGTGACACGAGGCACCCCGACATGAATTCCAAGCTACCCGAAACAACCCCGGATAACCAGGCTCAGGAAACAACCGACGGCTTCAATCTGGTCATCGATGCGCTCAAGCTCAACGGTATCGATACCATTTTCGGTCTTCCCGGAATTCCGATCACCGACCTTACCCGCAAGGCACAGGCCGCGGGTATCCGCATGATCTCCTTCCGTCATGAACAGAACGCCGGCAACGCCGCTGCAATTGCCGGCTTTCTGACCCAGAAACCCGGCATCTGCCTGACCGTTTCGGCCCCGGGTTTTCTCAACGGCCTGACCGCGTTGTCCAACGCCACCACCAACTGCTTTCCGATGATCCTGATCAGCGGCTCAAGCGAGCGCGAGATCGTCGATCTGCAGCAGGGTGATTACGAGGAAATGGACCAGCTCGCCATTGCCAAACCGCTGTGCAAGGCCGCTTTTCGCGTGCTGCATGCGGAAGACATCGGCATCGGCATTGCCCGTGCCATCCGTGCGGCGGTTTCGGGTCGTCCGGGCGGCGTCTATCTCGACCTGCCGGCAAAGCTGTTCGCACAATCGATGCCCGCAGATGCCGGCAAGGCATCTTTGATCAAGGTGGTTGATCCGGCACCGCGCCAGATTCCGGCCCCGGATGCCGTGCAGCGCGCACTGGACCTGCTGAAAGGTGCCAAGCGCCCGCTGATCATCCTCGGCAAGGGCGCGGCCTATGCATGCGCCGATGCGGACATCCGTGCATTGGTCGAACAGACCGGCATCCCCTACCTGCCGATGTCGATGGCCAAGGGCCTGCTGCCCGACACCCACCCGCAATCAGCTGCGGCCGCGCGTTCGTTCGTACTGCCTGAAGCCGACGTGGTCATGCTGATCGGCGCTCGCCTCAACTGGTTGCTGTCGCACGGCAAAGGCAAGACCTGGGGCGGCAAAAGCTCCAAGGCCTGGGGCGGTCAGAAATACGTCCAGATCGACATTTCACCCCAGGAGGCCGACAGCAACGTGCGCATCGATGCCCCGGTGGTCGGCGATATCGGCTCCTGTGTCTCTGCCATGCTCGGCGGCATCAAGGCCGCAGGCGGCAACTGGCCCAAGCCTTCGGCGGACTGGCTGGGTGCCATTGCCGAGCGCAAGGACAAGAACATATCCAAGATGGCCGAGACGCTGGCCAAGAACCCGACCCCGATGAACTTCCACAGCGCGCTGAACGTGATGCGCGACCTGATCAAGGACAATCCCGACGCCTACCTGGTCAATGAAGGCGCCAACGCGCTCGATTTCACCCGCAGCATCGTCGACATGTACAAGCCGCGCAAGCGCCTGGACGTCGGCACCTGGGGCGTGATGGGCATCGGCATGGGCTTTGCCGTGGCGGCAGCTGTCGTTGGTGACGGCAGCCCGGTCATTGCCGTCGAGGGCGACAGCGCCTTTGGCTTCTCCGGCATGGAAGTGGAAACCATCTGCCGCTACAAGTTGCCGGTATGCGTGGTGGTCTTCAACAACAACGGTGTGTACAAGGGAACCGACGTCAATGCCGCCGGCGGCCCTGACGTGGCGCCCACGGTATTCGTCAAGGATGCGCGCTATGACAAGCTGATGGAGGCTTTCGGCGGCGTGGGCGTCTATGCCAAGACGCCGGCGGAACTGCGCAAGGCTGTGGAAGAAGCCGTACGCTCGCGCAAACCGACGCTGATCAATGCCATCATCGACGAGACTGCCGGCACCGAAAGCGGCCGCATCACCAGCCTCAACCCGTCAGCGGCAAAAAAGAAATAACCCGTTCCGCAGGTTAAGACGGGAGATTATCAACCACACCGATTGTCGCTGCAAAAACAAAGGGCGCCATGCATGGCGCCCTTTGTTTTTTTGAAACCCGGAATCGTGACTGATCCGCCGTCCGCTCAGGCCGCCTTTTCCTTGAGTTTGGCGATGGCCTTAACCAGCAGCGGCCAGAACAGCATCAACAAACCAAGGCCCATGATGCTGCCGACCAGCGCGTTGGAAAAGAAGATGCGCACGTCGCCCTGGGATATCAGCATGGCCTGGCGGAAGGCGCTCTCGGCCTGGTCGCCAAGCACCAGAGCGAGCACCAGCGGCGCCAGCGGATAAGCCAGTTTCTTGAAGGCATAACCCGCCACTCCGAACAGCAGCATGAACCAGATGTCGAGCATGGCATTGTGCACGGTGTAGGCCCCGACAGCGCAGATCACGATGATCACCGGCGCAATGATGGAGAACGGCACCCGCAGAATCGCGGCAAACAGCGGCACGCAAGTCAGCACGATGATCAGGCCGGCGATATTGCCGAGATACATGCTGGCAATCAGGCCCCAGACGAAATCCTTCTGTTCGACGAACAGCAGCGGCCCCGGCTGCAGACCCCAGATCAGCAACCCGCCCAGCAAAACCGCCGCCGTGGGTGATCCGGGAATGCCCAGCGAGATCATCGGCAGCAGAGCCGCAGTTCCGGCGGCATGCGCAGCCGTCTCCGGCGCCACCACGCCTTCCTGGACACCAGACCCGAATTTCTGGCCATCAGGAGACATGCGTTTGGCGATGCCGTAACTCATGAACGAGGCCGGAGTCGCACCACCCGGAGTAATCCCCATCCAGCACCCGATGACGCAACTGCGCAGCGAAGTCACCCAGTACTTGGGCAGCTTTTTCCATGTGGCCAGAACGATTTTCGGATCGATCTTGGCCGTGCGTCCCGAGAACGACAGCCCTTCCTCCATCGACAGCAGGATCTCGCCGATACCGAACAGACCAATGACCGCGATCAGGAAGTCAAACCCGCGCATCAGTTCGTGCCAGCCGAAGATCAGCCGCAACTGGCCGGTCACCGTGTCGATACCCACTGCCGCGAGGGCGAACCCCAGCATCATCGCCGCGATGATCTTGAATGGCGGTTCCTTGCCCATGCCGATGAAACTGCAGAAAGTAAGGAAAAAGACCGCGAAAAATTCCGGTGGGCCGAACTGCAGGGCAAACTTGGCGACGAGTGGCGCCAGGAAGGTGATCATGATCACCGCAAAAAACGCCCCGACGAACGATGAAGTAAATGCCGTGGTCAGAGCTTCACCGGCGCGCCCCTGCTGCGCCATCGGATAACCGTCGAACGTGGTCGCCACCGACCACGGCTCACCGGGAATATTGAACAGGATGGAGGTGATCGCACCACCGAACAGCGCGCCCCAGTAAATGCACGAGAGCATGATCACTGCGGAAGTCGGTTCCATCGAAAACGTCAGCGGCAGCAGGATGGCGATGCCGTTGGCACCGCCCAGTCCCGGCAACACGCCGATCAGCACCCCCAGCGTAACCCCGACAAACATCAACAGCAGGTTGAACGGGGTCAGCGCGACAGAAAAACCGTGGAATAGGGCGTTGATTTCTTCCAAGATTCCAGCTCCTCTAGGTCAGTGCGGCTGGTCAATATCCAAGGAAACCCAGGGGATTGAATTCCCCCTTGAACAACGGCACCTTGAACCACACTTCGAACATCATGAACATCGATCCACTAACAGCAAGACCCAGCAGCACCCCCTTGATCCAGTTGTATTTACCGAGCCAGATCATGAATACCGCGATATAAGCGGCGGCGGCGACGTAAATACCGATCATCTGTATGCCCAGCACAAAAAGGCCCGCCGGGAGAAGCACCGATGCCACCAGCTTCAATTGCGCCCATTCGACGAAGATGCCGGTTTTTTTCTTGCCGAATAAAGCCTGCCCCAGGGTAACGACGCTCGATATGCAGATGAACATGCCAATGTAGAACGGGAAATAGCCCGCTTCCGGACCGTCCCCCACCCAGCGGTAGCCCAAACGCGCGCTGTCGTACACCACCATGGAGCCGATCGCCAGAAGTATCAGGGCAACGGTAATTTCCATTGCCTTGACTGAAATACCTGCGCCTGCGGCGCCGTCAGAAACCTGTTTTTCACTCATGGGAATAAGCGGGTTACCTGGAAATCTGCAAAATCACATAGTTCCGGCTCAAGCCGCCGGGCGGATGCTGCTGGATCCGCCCGGGGCAAACCGGAAAACGATTACTTCTTAGCGAGGAAGCCGGCTTCCTTCATCAGACCGAAGTGCAGTTTCTCTGCATTGGCGACCCAGTCAGCGTAGGCCTTGCCGGAAAGAGCGGTCTGGTTGAATGCGCCCTTTTCCATGAAGTCCTTCCACTCGGCCGTCGCACGCACCTTGTTGAACAGCTCGACATAGAAATTGACCACATCAGCCGAAACACCAGCGGGCATGAAGATCCCGCGCAGCATCACGTAGTCCATCGGAATGCCGGCCTCTTTGCAGGTCGGAATGTCGCTCCAGGACTGGGTCTTGGTGACCTTGTCCTTGTACGGCATACGCTCTGCGTCAAACACGCACAGCGCGCGCAGCTTGTCGGCACGCCAGTGTGCAACCGCCTCGATCGGGTTGTTGACACTGGAATTGATGTGCTTGCCGACCAGCTGGGTCGCCACCGCACCACCGCCCTTGAACGGGATGTAGGTGAATTTGACGCCTGCCGCCTTCTCGATCGCCACGGTGATGATCTGGTCTTCCTGTTTCGAGCCGGTGCCACCCATCTTGAACGTATTGGCACCGCCTTTTTTCACCGCCTCCAGATATTCCTTGGCGCTCTTGTGCGGTTCTTCGGCATTGACCCACAGCACGAAGTTGTCCAGCGCGAGCATGGAAACCGGCGTCAGGTCTTTCCAGTTGAAAGGCACGCCGGTGGCCATCGGGGTGGTAAACAGGTTCGACAGTGTGATGATGATCTTGTGTGGATCGCCCTTGGCCGCCTTGACCTCGAGGAAACCTTCGGCGCCGGCGCCGCCCGATTTGTTCACGGGGATCAGCGACTGCTTCATCAGGTTGTGTTTGGCGACGATGCCCTGGATTAGGCGCGCCATCTGGTCGGCACCACCACCGGTACCGGCAGGGATGATGAACTCGACCGG
>Ga0222714_10004004_pt1 | contig 14674 bp, 12 predicted proteins | sample C33_3DmetaG_FD_165048 | JGI IMG/M metagenome (GOLD analysis project Ga0222714, IMG submission 165048) | Estuarine water microbial communities from San Francisco Bay, California, United States - C33_3D | ecosystem: Environmental > Aquatic > Marine > Unclassified | place: USA: California... | reverse complement strand
ACTTTTGTATAAGTTTACTTAAAGCGTGTACGACAAATTTTTTTTTGACAAAAAATAACCGTCCACGCTTCTCTTCCAAATTTACGATTTCAAGAGCTCAACAAAACTACTGAAAATTCTCTAGTTTAAGAAAGAATTTTCCTTAATTTTGTTATGTTTTTTGTATAAACTGCACCTAAATAACTTAATTATTCAGTGCAAGGAGTCGTGTAAATATTGATAAAAGTACCACAAGTCAATAGTTACTGCTTCAAAAAAACATCATTTTACTGGGTTTTTTTGCTTTTTTAGATACTTATCAACTATAAATTGATGAATTATCAAAATAATAAATGAAAAATAAAAATTTAAATAAATTTACTAAAGAAATATTTATTTTAATTGGCATATTATTTATTGGAATAACTATATTTGTTCTTTCAAAACCAGCTTTAATTAATAATAATGATACTGTCATTCACGAAGAACTAAACAAAGAACTAAATAATATTTACTCTTTTTTTTTAAATAAAAATTCAAAAGAACAAAACAAAAAAATAATTAAAGTCAAAAGCGGAGAGTCTCTTCAAAAAATTTTATTAAATGAAGGTATTGCTCAGTCAGAAATTAATAAAATTTATTCGAAAATCACAAAAAAAATTGATTTAAAAAAAATACAACAAGGTCAGGACATTACAATCATTTTAGAAAAAAATAATAATCAAATTAAAATTTCTAGAATTTCATTCCAAACAAATCAACTATCTACTGCTTATATTTTGGCAAATGAAAACGATTATGATTTTAAAATAGTTAAAAAAAATTTAGAAAAAGTTAATTTTTTAGCAAAAGGTACAATACAAAATAGTCTTTATAGCTCTGCAAAAAAAATTGGAATTGATGCTGACATTATCATTGAATTTGCACGAATATTTGGTTTTGAAATAGATTTTCAAAGAGACATTAGAGCAAATGATGAATTTAAAATATTTTATGAACGATATGAAGATGATGATGGAGAATCTCAAAAAAATGGAAATATTATTTTTGCTTATATGAAAAATAATGGAAAAGAAATTACTCTTTATAGATATAAAGATGAAAAAAATATTGTTGGTTACTACACGCCAGATGGAAAAAGTATTGAAAAAGCTTTAATGAAAACTCCTATCAATGGAGCAAGACTATCTTCAGTGTTTGGTTTTAGAAAACATCCTATTTTGGGTTATAATAAATTACATCAAGGAACAGATTTTGCAGCACCAAGGGGAACTCCGGTGATGGCATCAGGATCTGGAACTATTGAAAGAGCTTCTTGGTATGGTGCTTATGGAAAATATGTCAGTATACGACACAACTCCACTTATAAAACTGCATATGCACATTTATCTGCTTTCGGAAAAAATATAAGAGCAGGAAGCAGAGTTCAGCAAGGGCAAATTATAGGTTACGTGGGCAGTACAGGAAGATCTACAGGACCTCACCTTCACTATGAGGTTTTGGTTAATAACAAAAGAGTTAATTCACAGCGTCTCAATCTGCCTTCAGGGCGAAGTTTAACGAAAAAAGAATTAGATGATTTTAAAAAAGAAATTAAAATAATTGATGAATTAGCAAAAAACTCAAAAACAAATAATTAAATTATTTAACTGAAATATTATTGTCAGTTTCTTCTGTTGCTATCTCTGAATTTTCTTCAGATGAATTGATTTCTTCACTGGTATCTTGATCAGAATTTTTATTATCTTCGACTTCTTCAGTGTTATCTGTTTGGACAATTGGTTTTTGTTCAGGCAACTGTCTAACAAAATGGTCTGCATGTTGAAAGTAGCTTTCTGCTAAGATGATATCTCCTGAAGCAAGCGCATCATTTGCAAGTGTTCGGTATTTTTCCAAAAGTTTTAAAATGTTTCCTGTGTTACGATTTCCGTTATTACGATTTCTTCCAAAAGGATTGGAATTGCCAGGCTCTCCTAAAGAAACCACCTGTCCTTGACCGGATCCACCATTTCGATAATTATTATTAGGCCTTCTATTATTAGACCTCATATTATTACGACCTCTCGGTCTTCTTACAAAATTTGTCATTTAGATTGTTTATTCTATTTTAAAAAAAATTATTAATAGATGAACATAAATTCACACATTATTTATCAATTGTCAAAATATATTTTCATACTTTAGTTGCTAAAATACAACGAATTTCTCCATTTACTAATTTTAATTTATCTATCTCTCTAAACGAGTGAGATGTTAATATTTTTACTATTTCATTATATTGTCCATCGCCAATTTCCAGAGCAAGAAAACCATTTTCCTTTAAAGATTTTTTAGAAAAATCAATAATTGTTTTATAAAATTCTACTCCGGTAGCTCCACCGATCAAAGCTTTTTTGGGCTCATATTTTTTTACATCACTAGATAAATTTGCATACTCTGATCTTGCTAGATAAGGCGGATTAGAAAAAATGATGTTAAACTTTTTTCTAATTTTTATAGTAAATAAATTTGCTTTTAACAGTTTGGCTCTATTGTCTAAATTGTGATTTTGAATATTTATTTTAGCAACCTGCAAAGCTGAACTGCTTATATCTACTCCCAGCCCAAATGATTTACCTAATTCTTTTAAAGATGAAATCAACAAACATCCCGATCCACAGCCAATATCAAGTATATGAAACGTTTTATCTTTATTTTTAATTTTTCTTAATAACATTTCGATTAAAACTTCCGTTTCTGGTCTTGGTATTAAAACTCTTTTATCTACATAATAACTTTCATTCCAAAAATCTTTTGTATTTAAAATATAAGCCACAGGTTCATTTTTTTTTCTCCTAGCAATTAAAGAAGTGTACAGATTTTGCTGCCAGATATTTAGATTTGTATTTTGTTTTGTTATTAAATTAATTCTATTTGTCTTAAGTACACTGGCTAAAATTACTTCTGCATCAAGTTTAGCGGTGGATATATTATGACTTATTAAATCTTGATAACTTTTATTTAAAGTTTCTAAAACAGTAATCATGAAAATTTACTTAACACTTTCTAACAATTCTTCTTGATGCTTAATTTGTAAAGCATCAGACATTTCTGCAAAATCATCTCCCGCTAAAAACCCTGTAAGTTTATGCATAGTTAAATTAATTCTATGATCGGTTACTCGTCCTTGGGGAAAATTATAAGTTCTTATTCTCTCGGATCTATCTCCGCTTCCAATTTGACTTTTTCTAGCCACTGATCTTTCTTGTTCTATTCTCAATCTTTCAGCTTCGTACAATTTAGATCTCAAAATTTTCATTGCTTTGGCTTTATTCTTATGTTGAGATTTTTCATCCTGCTGCGATACCACCACCCCTGTGGGAATGTGCGTAATACGCACAGCACTATCAGTTGTATTTACAGATTGTCCACCAGGACCACTAGATCTAAAAACATCTATTCGAAGATCATTTTCATCGATTTTGATATCTACTTCTTCAGCCTCTGCCAAAACTGCAACTGTTGCTGCGGAAGTATGCACTCTACCTTGTGTTTCGGTGTCTGGAACTCTTTGAACTCTATGAACTCCTGACTCAAATTTAAGTTTAGAAAATACGTTTTTGCCGGTTATAGAAAATATTACCTCTTTAAATCCGCCGGCTTCACTGGCAGAAGCGGACAAAACTTCTACTCTCCAATTATTAATAGAAGCCACTTTTTGATACATATTGAACAAATCAGATGCAAATAAAGATGCCTCGAGACCTCCGGTTCCAGCTCTAATTTCCACAATAGCATTTTTTTCATCTGCTTCATCTTTTGGTAAAAGAAATACTTTAATTATTTTTTCATATTCTACTTCTTTATTTTTTATTTCTTCCAAATCTACTTCTGCCATTTCACGAATTTCTTTATCTGATTGTTTATCCTCTAATATTTTTTTTAAATCTTCCCTATCATTATATAATTCTATAAATTTTTTTACTGTTTCTATAATCTCTCCAATAGAGGAATATTCTTTAGAATTTTTTACAAATTCTTTTTTATCAATGTCTGTTTTAGACAAAGATTGCTCCAAATCATTATAACGACTCAAAATATTTTGTAATTTTACAAGAGGGATCATGGATAGGTTGTTAATTTTCTGCTCTTATTTCTGCAGCTTTTTTTTCTACTAAAGAAACTATGTGATCAATGATTTCATTAGATGGAACTTTGTGATCTGGAAGTCCATGTAAGTAAATCATGTTATTTCCTTTGCCTCCACCTGTTAAACCTATATCAGTTTGAGATGCTTCTCCAGGTCCGTTCACCACACATCCTATGATCGACAAAGTTAAAGATTCTTTTATATGGGATAATTTTTTTTCAAGAACTTCTACCGTTTTAATCACTTCAAATGCTTGTCTCGCGCAAGATGGGCAAGAAATAATTTTCACTCCTCTATTTTTTAAATTTAAACTCTTTAAAATTTCTAATCCTGCTTTAATTTCATCTAATGGATCAGAAGATAAAGAGACACGAATGGTATCACCAATTCCATCCATCAAAAGCATCCCCATCCCTATTGAAGATTTTACTGTGCCCACAAAGTAACTTCCGGCTTCAGTAATTCCAAGGTGCAAAGGATAATCACATTGAGTTGCTAGTAACCTATAAGAGTTGGTTGCTAAAAAAATATCAGATGCTTTAACACTAATTTTAAAATTAAAAAAATCTAAATCCTCCAAGATTTTGATATTTAACATCGCGCTTTCTACTAGGGCTTCCGGACAAGGCTCTTTATATTTTTCAAGCAAAGCACTATCTAACGAACCTCCATTTACGCCAATTCTTATAGAGCAATTATAATCTTTAGCTGCTTTTACTATATCTGCGACTCTTTCTTTAGATCCTATATTTCCTGGATTAATACGCAGGCAACTTGCTCCTGATTGTGCTGCCTCAATCGCTCTTTTATAATGAAAATGAATATCTGCTACGATTGGAACATTAACTTGTTTTATAATTTGACTAAGTGCCTTAGTCGACTCCTCGTCTGGGCAAGATACTCTAACTATATCTGCACCGACTTCTTCAAGGTCATTAATTTGTTTTATCGTTCCTCTGATATCTGTTGTCAGAGTATTGGTCATGGATTGAACTGAAATAGGAGCATCTCCTCCTACCAAAACTTTTCCTACATTTATTTGTCTTGATTTTCTTCTATTAATTGTTCGAAAAGGTCTGATCTCACTCATTATTTATTTATCTAGTTCAAAGGCTGCATGAATGACCTGAACTGCTTCTTTAGTATTTTCTTCATTTACCAAAACAGAAATTTTAATTTCAGAGGTGGATATAACCTGAATATTAATTTTTTTAGAAGATAACGCATTAAACATTTTATAAGCGACGCCTGGATGGGTAATCATACCAGCTCCCACAATAGATACCTTTGCTACTTTATCGTCTGTTAATAAATTATCAAATGCAAGCTCAGATCGTAATTTCTCTATTACATTTTTTGTCTTTTTTAAGTCATCTCTTTTTACCGTAAAAGTAATATCTGTTTTGGAGTTATCAGCAGATATATTTTGAACAATCATATCTACCACAATACTATTTTCATATAGTGGTTTAAAAATTGCAGAAGCGACACCCGGCTTATCCTTAACTCCTTGCAAAGTTATTTTTGCATCATCAGTAGAATAAGCTACCCCGGTAATTACCTTATCATAAGAAATTTTATCTTCTGAAGCAATTAATGTCCCAGAATTTTTTGAAAAAGTTGACTTTACATAAATATCAACATTGTTAATCATGCCATTTTGTACAGAGTAACTCTGCATTACTTTAGCTCCCAAGGTTGCCATCTCTAACATTTCTTCATAAGAAATTTTTTCAATTTTTTTTGCCTTTGGCTCTATTGCTGGATTAGTAGTGTACACTCCTTCTACGTCTGTATAAATTTCACAAAAATCTGCCTCGAGACATTTAGCAATTGCTACTGCCGATGCATCTGAACCTCCTCTACCAATTGTCGTGATTCTATTATCTTTCGATAGACCTTGAAATCCAGGAATAATAGGAACTATGCCTTGTTGAATGCAATCATTTAACACTTTTGAATTTACAGAAACGATTCTACTATTTTTATGATCACCCTCTGTAACAATGGGTATTTGCCAACCAAGCCAAGATCTAGATTTAATTCCTAACTTTTGTAATGCAGCTGCTAAAAGCGTTGAAGTGACCTGCTCACCTGATGACAAAAGAGCATCATATTCATCCCCGGGAAATTCGTCTGAAATTTTTTTAGATTTTTGAATTAAATCGTTGGTAACACCTGCCATGGCAGAAACCACAACGGCTACTTGATGATTGTCATCAATTTTTTTTTTTACTAAATTAGCCACATGCAATATTCTATCTGTATCTGCGACAGAGGTACCTCCAAATTTCATTACAATTTTAGACATATAAAGTATATTTTGGGTACATAATTACTCTGGTAGATAAAAATAAGCAATAACACAAAAGAAATTATGAATAAAAAAACAGCCAATGATAATGAGATTAAAAAATTTTCCGACATGGCGGCTGAGTGGTGGGATCCAAATGGAAAGTTTTCTCCATTGCATAAATTTAATCCTGTCCGACAGGAATATTTAGTAAATAAAATAGCTCAACATTTTTCTTTAGACCTAGAAAAAAACTTTTCTTTTTCAAAACTTAATCTTTTAGATGTGGGTTGTGGTGGTGGATTATTATGCGAGCCTTTTGCAAGATTGGGAGCAAAAGTTACCGGTATTGATGCTTCTAAAACTAATATTGAAGTGGCAAAAGTTCATGCCAAAAAAACAAAGCTTCATATTAATTATTTACAAAAATCGCCTGAAAATATGAAAGGAAAAAAATATGATGTTATTTTATGTATGGAAGTCATTGAACATGTCGACAATGTAGATTTGTTTGTAAAAAGTTGCGCCAATCTTTTAAACAAAAAAGGTATTATTTTTTTTTCTACTATCAATAGAAATCCAAAATCATTTTTATTTGCCATAGTGGGAGCTGAATATGTGTTACGCTGGTTACCTGTGGGTACCCATGATTGGAAAAAATTCTTAAAACCTCAAGAAATAATTAATTTTGCTTCTCCGTATTTTTTACTACACAAGGAAACAAAAGGAGTAACTTTTAATCCTTTGCTTAATAAATGGAAATTAAGTGACGACATCTCTGTTAACTATATGTCGTGTTTTACTAAAAATTAGCTATTCGTTTTTTTAACCCAGGGAATAGAACTGACTTCTATTCCTTCTTCTAATAACTCATTGGTTTGCTCAGGACTTGCATGCCCATAAATATTTCTGGCTTTTTTTTTATCATAATGAATAGATCTCACCTCAGATACAAATTTATCTCCAACGTACTCCGCATTTTTTTCAATATAATTTCTGAGATCTTCTAATTTTTTTTGAACATTTTGATAAACTGCCTGTTGTTTATCTCCTGTTATTTTTTTACTTATAGAAACCTGAGGTGACATAATTTGTTTCGTGATTTTATTAGATGTCCCACATATGCAACTAAGCATTTTTTTCTTTTCTAGCTTATCAAACTCAGAGGAAGAACTGAACCAGCTTTCAAACTCTTTGCCACATTCACATTTTAATTGATATTTAATCATACTACTTATTTAGTTATTCTTTTATAAAATTCAATAAGCTTACTAACTATTTGTAAAAACTAAATTTTATCTTCATTATAAATAAAAATTGTAATAATCTGAATTTAATCTTTCAATAATAATTTTGCTTCCTTCTAAAAAATTTAATTTTTTTAAGTCAGATTTTGATACCCATTGAATTTCTTGGGACTCTTTAGCTGTTATAAAACCTTTCCATTTTTTAAGAAAAAAAACTGCTAATATGATAATTTGATTTCTATGATAACTATGAGAAATATTGTCTATTACAGTTAAATCTTTTATTTCAACTCTTATACCCAGTTCTTCTTGCAACTCTCTTATAATCGCCTGCTGAAAACTTTCATTTTTTTCTAATTTTCCACCAGGAAATTCCCAACAATCCGAATATATTTTTTGTGGTTTTCTTTTACTTGCTAAAATCTTATTTTTTTTTTGTAGGATACAACACGATACTAAACTAATTTTCACAACTAACTTCGATAATCAGCATTTATAGAAACATACTCTTGTGTTAAATCGCAAGTGTAAACAGTAAAATCTTCTTTTCCCGATCCCATTTCAAGATCAATCACAATGCTATCATTTTGCATGTGACTTTTCACATCTGACTCTTTGTAGTTTTTTGCTATTTCGCCATCTTTAAAAATTACAAAGCCACCAATTTTCAGAGTAATTTTATCTTTATTAATAGTTTCGCTTGTTTTCCCCACTGCCATAATAATTCTCCCCCAATTAGGATCTTCAGCTGCAATTGCAGTTTTAACCAAAGGAGAGTTTGCAATAGAAAAACCAATGGCTTTTGCTAAATTTTTATTTTTACATTTTTTAACATTAATCGTAATAAATTTTTTTGCACCTTCTCCATCAATTGCAACTTGTTTTGCAAGATTAAGCATCACATCTTCTAATTTTTTTTCAAAAATTTTGGCTTCTTTAGAGTTTCTATTATTTATAGGTTTATTTTTAGATTTGTTAGTAGCAAACAAAAGAACCATATCATTGGTCGAAGTATCCCCATCTACCGATATAGCATTAAAAGTATTTTCTACTTTTTTCTTAAGAAAATAATTCAAGACAGATGGAGAAATGGTAGCATCGGTAAAAATAAAACCAAGCATTGTACCCATGTTGGGAAAAATCATTCCAGAGCCTTTTGCAATACCACAAATATTAACTGTCTTACCTCCAATAACAAAAGTTTCAGCTGCCATTTTTGCTATGGTATCTGTGGTCATTATAGTGTGCGCAGCTGCGACCCAGCTATATCTGCTTGGTTCCTTCACATTGTCTAATAATTTGTCTAAAGAATATTTTACTTTAATAATAGGGAATTTTTCACCTATCACACCGGTAGATGCAAACAGAATATCATTGGTCGAAATATTTTTATTTCTTGATATTAAGTAAGCTAACTCATTAAGGCTATCATACCCTTGCTGACCATTTAAGGTATTGGCGTTTTTAGTATTAACGAATAAACTTTTTATTTTAGTTGATCTAATTTTTTTATTCCAGATAATGCAATGCGATTTAGCTGAAGATTTGGTATATACTCCTGCAAAAGAAGCGCCATCTTTAAAATAAAAAAAACATACATCGTTTCTTTTCTTTTTATAAAGATCAGCTGACGCCCAAGATAGCTGCAAACCTTCTATATTGGGTAATTCAGGAAAGTTTTTAATCTTATATTCTGACTTTTTGCCAAAAATTTGCTCAAAACTTATTGCCATAATTAATAATTTGATAAAGAACAGGTTTATAAGTTAGAAATGCAAACTTTACTATTAATATTACAATAAACTTTAGAGAAAAATGTTTAAAAATTTCAATTTTTTAAAAAGAATTTTTGGGTCAACAAATGAGAGAAAGATATCTTCTTTACAACCTATTGTTGTCCAAATTAATCAGCTTGAAGAAACTTTTGAAAAAATATCAAATGAGGAGCTCAAAAATAAGACTTTAGAATTTAAAAAAAGATTAAAAAATAAAGAAAGTGTAGATCAAATTCTTCCTGAGGCTTTTGCAGCTGTAAGAGAGGCAAGCAAAAGAACTATTGGCCAAAGACATTTTGATGTTCAATTAATGGGTGGCCTAGTTTTGCACCAAGGAAAAATATCTGAAATGAAAACGGGAGAAGGAAAAACTTTGGTGGCTACCTTACCTGTTTATTTAAATAGTTTATTAGAAAAAGGAGTTCATGTTGTTACTGTAAATGATTATTTAGCAAAAAGAGATTCGGAATGGATGGGAAAAATTTACGAATTTTTAGGTTTAAGTGTGGGCTGTCTAACAAACAATGTCGCAGATGAAGAGCGAAAAAAAATTTATAACTGTGACGTGGTGTATGGAACTAACAGTCAATTTGCATTTGATTATTTAAGAGACAACATGAAGCTTTCTACGCAAGAAATGGTTCAAAGAGATTTTCATTATTGTATAGTTGATGAAGTAGATAGTGTTTTAATCGATGAGGCTAGAACTCCATTAATTATTTCAGGTCCTGCAGAAGGGAATACGTCGGAATATTTTTTATGTAATAAAATTGTAAAAGAATTAGATAAAAGTAATTATCAAATAGATGAAAAAGATAGAAATGTTAATTTAACAGATAATGGAATTGACAACGTAGAAAAAAAATTATCACAACTAAAGCTTCTACAAGGTTCAAATTTTTATGATCCGCAAAATTTGTCCTTGGTTCATCATATCAATCAGTCATTAAAAGCAAATCTTCTTTTCACTAAAGACAAGGATTATATTGTAAGAGATAATCAAGTGCAGATTATAGATGAGTTTACAGGAAGAGTACTAGACGGAAGAAGATATTCAGATGGTTTACATCAAGCAATCGAGGCGAAAGAAGGAGTTCCTATTCAAAATGAAAATCAAACCTTTGCATCTATAACTTATCAAAATTATTTTAGATTATATAAAAAATTATCTGGAATGACAGGAACAGCTATGACCGAAGCTGAAGAATTATTTGATATTTATAAATTAGATGTTGTGGAAATCCCAACTAATGTTGCGATGACCAGAAAAGATTTAAATGATCAAATTTATAGAACTGAAAAAGAAAAACTGAATGCCATTATTAGTGATATTAAAAATGCCCATCATAACAAACAGCCGGTCTTAGTAGGAACTACAAGTATAGAAAAGTCAGAAAAGATTTCTGATATTTTAAAAAAAGAACAAATAAAACATCATGTGTTAAATGCAAAACAACATGAAAAAGAAGCTGAAATTATAGCATTGGCAGGGTGTCCGGGTGCAGTGACCATAGCAACCAATATGGCTGGTAGAGGAACAGATATTCAATTAGGGGGCAATTTAGATGTCAGACTTAAAAATACACAAGATCATGATAATGAAAAAAAACTTCATCAAAAAGATAAGGAACTCGTAATTCAATCTGGGGGCTTGTTTGTAATTGGAACGGAAAGACACGAAAGCAGAAGAATAGACAACCAGCTTAGAGGGAGATCCGGAAGGCAGGGAGATGCGGGCAAATCTATTTTTTACTTAAGTCTAGAAGATGATCTAATGAGAATTTTTGGATCAGAAAAAATTGACTACATGCTGCAAAAATTAGGTTTCAAAGAAGGAGAGTCTATTGATCACCCATGGATTAATAAAGCATTAGAAAAAGCTCAACAAAAAGTTGAGGCTAGAAATTTTGATATTAGAAAAACTCTTTTACAATTTGATGATGTCATGAATGACCAAAGAAAAGTTATTTATGAGCAAAGACTGGATGTAATGAAAAGTCAAAATATTTATTCAATAACGGACGGTATTTTTAAAGAAATTACTGATGACATTATTCAGACTAGCAATAATTTAAGTGCTAATGCTGACGATAGAGAAATTTTTAAAAATAGAATAGAGCGAATTTGTGGAATAAAACTTTCCAATGAGGATTTCTCTAATTTTATTCAATATTCAAAAGATAAAAAAATTGAATTTTTAGAGAAAAATTTTAAAAATAAAAGAAAATCTAGAATTGAAAAAATATCAGATGAGCATAATCAAGATGTAGAAAAAAAGATATTTTTGCAAAACCTAGATTTTGAATGGAGAAGTCATTTACAATATCTTGAACAGCTAAGACAAGTGATTGGCTTAAGGGGCTATGGTCAAAAAAATCCTTTAGACGAATATAAAAGAGAAAGCTTTCAATTATTTCAAGTTTTATTAGGCAAAATTAAAGAAAATCTAATTCTTTTTTTATCTAATTTAGAGGTTTCGTTAAATGAGCCAAATCAGGCTACTGATGAGAATGAAAGGAAAGAAACAGAAAAAACTAAAGGTTGTTTGCTAACCACAAAAAGTAAAGAAAAAATTTCCCGTAATGAAAAATGTCCCGCAACTGGAAAAAAATTCAAACAGTGTTGTGGGTCTTTAATTTAATAACCAAATAAACAATATTAAAACTAACAATATAAAAAAAGAAACAATTTTTTTATTTTGAAGAAATTTATTTTTAGAAAATCTAAATACCTGTTCGTGGTCAAAAACACTAGTTTCCTCAGGTAATTTAGTTCCGATAGCCAAAAATTTATCTTTTCTTTGCTGAATAATTTCACTTTCATTTTGATTGGAAAAAGACTTTAGATTTCTAATTAAACTTTCTTTTATAAAATTCGATGCTTGTTCAGGATTACGATGAGCCCCGCCTAAAGGCTCTTCGATAATTTCATCTATAATTTCATGTTTTAATAAACTTTGAGCAGTAATTTGCATGGACTCGGCTGCCTCTTTAGATTTTGAAGCATCTTTCCACAAAATAGAGGCACATCCTTCTGGAGAAATTACAGAATAAATGGAATGTTCTAACATTAAAACTTTATTTGAAGTTGCTAAAGCTATGGCTCCTCCTGAGCCACCCTCTCCAATCACTACAGAAATTATAGGCTGAGAAATAGAAAGACAGCATTCGATAGATTTTGCTATGGCCTCAGCCTGCCCTCGCTCTTCCGCTCCTTTCCCAGGGTAAGCACCCGGGGTATCAACAAAAGTGATAACTGGGATCTTAAATTTTTCTGCTAGCTTCATTAAACGAATGCATTTTCTATATCCCTCAGGACGCATCATGCCGAAATTTCTTTTTATTCTGCTTTCGGTATCATTTCCCTTTTCCTGTCCTAATACCAAAACAGATTGATCTTCCAATTTTGCAAATCCAGCTATAATCGCCTGATCTTCTCCAAACAATCTATCCCCTGAGATTGGTTGGAAATTATTAAAAATATTTTTAATATAAAATTCTGATTTAGGTCGATTATCATGTCTTGCTACTTTTGTTTTTTGCCAACCATCTAATTGGGAATAAATTTCTTTTAGCTTCTTATCAATCTCTAATTGTATATTTTCTATTTCTTGACCATCTAATGATGTTAAGCCACTGCTTTCAAATGGATTTTTTAAATTTTCAATTTTAGTATCAAGATTTTCTAATTCTTTTTCAAAATCTAAATATTGCATTATTTAATTAATTATTTTCACTTTGCGATTTAAAAATAACTATATAGATGTGAATGAAAATAACAATTCTATTTCATTTTAAAAAAATGCGCAATTTATAAGTAATTTTTAATAAATTGACTTTTGGATTTTTTAGTCCATTTTAACCCTTCAAAAAAAATATGAGTTCAAAATACGTTGCTATAGAAAAATCTAAAATTAACGAAAATTTATATAATTTCGTTAATAATGAAGTTATTCCAGAAACTGGAGTTGATAGTAAAAAATTCTGGATCAATTTTATTCAGGCTGCTAACCAGCTTGCAAAAAAAAATATTTCTATTCTTAAAAAAAGAGATGATTTACAAAAAAAAATTGACGAGTGGCACTTAGAAAATAAAGGAAATTTTAATCTTGAGAGCTACAAAAATTTTTTAAAAGATATTGGTTATCTTGTTAATGAAAAAGAAAGTTTCAAAATTGAGACTGAAAATGTTGATGATGAAATTTCAAAAATTGCTGGACCGCAATTAGTGGTACCCATAGACAATGCCAGGTATGCTTTAAATGCAGCAAATGCTAGATGGGGAAGTTTATACGATGCTTTATATGGAACTGATGCAATTTCTAATGAAAAGGGTTTAGAAAAAACCAAAACATATAATCCTAAAAGAGGCACTGAAGTAATTAAAAAAGGGAGAGAACTATTAAGTCACATCGCTCCTCTAGAAAAAGGAGATTGGGATGATGCTATTCAATTTTCTATAGAAAAAGGAAATTTGGTCATTCATTTATCTGACAAATCTAAAACAAACTTAAAAAATAAAGAAAAGTTCATTGGATATAATGGTGCAAAAGAAGCTCCAACATCTATTCTTTTAAAAAATAACTATTTGCACTTAGAGCTAAACATTGATGCAAAGCATGTTATTGGCAAAGATGACAAAGCTCACATTAGCGATATTGTTATTGAATCGGCTATTTCTACTATTATGGACCTTGAAGACTCGGTAGCTGCGGTCGATGCTGAGGATAAAATTAAATGTTACAGAAATTGGCTTGGAATTATGAAGGGAAGCCTTCAAGCTGAAATGGAAAAAAATGGAAAAAAAATTATTAGAAAACTAAATAAAGACAGATCTTATTTAGATAATAAAGATAAAAAGATATCTCTTCACGGAAGATCTTTAATTTTAGTTAGAAACGTTGGTCACTTAATGAAAAATCCATCTATTCTTTTGGATGATGGTTCAGAAATCCCTGAAGGAATAATGGATGCTTTTATAACTGTTCTTTGTGCCTTACACGACTTTAAGCACAAATTAAACTCGAGAACTGGGTCCGTATATATTGTAAAACCAAAAATGCATGGTCCTGAGGAAGTTGCTTTTGCTGATGAAATTTTTTCACAGGTAGAAAAAACTCTAAGCTTAAAACCAAATACTATCAAAATTGGTATTATGGACGAAGAAAGAAGAACTACAGTAAATTTAAAAGAGTGCATTAGACAAGCCAAAAAAAGAATAGCTTTCATCAATACTGGTTTCTTAGACAGAA
>Ga0222714_10004003_pt1 | contig 14676 bp, 15 predicted proteins | sample C33_3DmetaG_FD_165048 | JGI IMG/M metagenome (GOLD analysis project Ga0222714, IMG submission 165048) | Estuarine water microbial communities from San Francisco Bay, California, United States - C33_3D | ecosystem: Environmental > Aquatic > Marine > Unclassified | place: USA: California... | reverse complement strand
GTGGTACTAATTGGATGTCATCGTAAGTAAGATGATAATTCATATAACTTTTATTTATGTTAGTGTTAATCTTCATTTTCAGTTAACAACTTTTTCTCTGATGTTGGTGTTGAATCCACAATTGCTGTTGTTGTTGTATAGTAATAAGGATTTGGATGTCCTTTACCATCAACATAAGGTGGGTGTATATTATATCCTTGGATTGAATTGAATTTTTCCCTAATTTTTTCAAGGGATGGGTTATCTTGGGATTCTTTTCCATCAAGGAATCCTTCTAACCATAGAATGAATTGTTCTTGTGTCATCATCTTTGAATAAGTAGTTTATATATGAGAAAAAAGATTAGTTTAAGATACCAATTATCTCATGTTCATGAAAAATTAACATTTCTTCTTCTTCAAGTTTAATTGTGTTAGTTGCCTCATTCTTAGAATAAAGAACTCTATCACCAACCTTCACGGTCATTGGAATAGGATTGCCAGTTTGAGAAAATAACCCAGTTCCAACTGCAACAACAGTTCCATAAACTTTCTGTCCTCTATTGATTGAATCATTAAGAATCAATCCTCCTTTTGATTTTTCTTCTCGTGAATCTGCCTTCACTAAAATTCTGTCACCAAGTGGTTTAAAATTTGTTTCCATATTATATATTTAATTTTAATTTTGTAATTGTTTTTGAATCCGTCCCATATATTTCACACAATTCCTTTACCCTTTCTCTACCACTTCTTGAATTGTATAAAATCTTTAGATAATCTTCTGCCTCCATTTTAGATACTTGATAATGTTTTGTTACCAAATCTAACAACCAAGATTCGTATTTATCTTCTCCCTTTGGTTTCATATACTTTAAGTAATATCTACCCTTTGGGATTAAATCTATCAAAGCAAGATACATTGCCTTTGGTGGTACTTCTTGTAGTACCGGTTGTATCTGTGCAACCAAGGGAAGAAAATCGGGGTTCATTGAAAGGAATCGTAGTACCATGAAATTACTCCATGTTTTTCTATCTGATTCATCCAACTTATCCCAATATTTCTTATCTTGTGTTTGGGTTATTGCATTAATATGTTCAAAGAGTGTCTTTGCCATTAAATCAATGAGTTTATTTCTATCAAACAACCTGCCATAGCAATTTCTTTATCTATGGAATGAAAGTGATTTGTTTGTCCTTGAGAAAGTGCGATGATAACATTCGCAGTATTGTTTGGTGCGAACTCATCTACCTTATCATAAAGTAAAGTAAACAATTCAGTAAAATCGGTTACTCTACTATCAATTAAAGTTTGTCTTAATTTCATATAACGATTTCTTGTATCATCTTTAGATTTAAGAATATCCAATACTTTCATTTTATAATCGTTTTCTAATAGATTCTGAACATCTACTTTAAGAACTCCCTTACTTGAATTTAATTGACAGGTATTGATAATCTTACGAATATCGGGATAACCTGCATCAATAATAGGAACTAAATCTTTTGGTTCAAACTTTACTTCCTCATTATTCAAAATTTTTGAAATTTGAATTGCAACATCCTTTTTAGTTGGTGGTACAATTTGGAAAGTTTGACAACGAGATTGAATTGGTTCAATTACTTTCTCTACATAATTACAAGTTAAGATAAACCTGCAATGTTTTGAGAAAGTTTCCATCAAGTTACGAAGGATTGCCTGTGCATTCTGAGACATATAATCAAACTCATCAAGAATTACAATTTTCATTGGTTTGAATCCTATGGTTGATGCGAAACCTTTTACTTTGTTTCTCACCATATCCACATTGTTTTCATCCGATGCGTTGATGATAATATGGTCACACTCAATAGAATTAACTATCAGTTTTGCAAGTGTGGTTTTACCAGTACCTGCTCTACCATAAAGAAGTAAATGAGGTACATCTCCATTTTCAATATAACCTTTTACTTTTTCTTTTAGGTGTTCGTTACCAACATAATTTTCTAATACAGTTGGACGATACTTCTCTACCCAAAGAGAATTATCTATTTTTTTACTTTCGTTATTATCTGCGAAGAATGCCATTTAAATTATTTTTTAACTAATTTCATATTATAATTATTCACCTTTGGAGTTCTCTCGATACCCTCTTTTAACACTAATTCTTGTTTAAACAATTTAGTATAATCAATATGATGATGGGGTCTACCATCTTTATGTCTTTTATTTGTAAAAGTTACAATATCACCCCAATTCTTTTTCAACTCATCAAATTTCTTTTGTAAACCACTCCATTTTTGATTTTCCCCAAATTCATAAATAGTAGTAGTATTACCACCTTTCATACTACCGGTTGTTTGTTTACCTGATAATAAGGCATTGAAGTTTACGGTACATAAGTCACCCGTTGATAATACTCGTAAGGATAAATCAGTATCTTCATTATATGTACCTCTCCATCGCTCTTCCAATCGTTCATCCAATAACTTTGAGTTGATTAGAATACACGAGTAAGTACGCGTATTCCTGATGAATTGACCTCTACCTACATCTATTGCTGGAATGAATGATGCATACTGGCAAGATACCAGTCCTAGATTTTCATACCTATCACTAAAATCTTCCATGATTCTAAAAAATACACCATCTTTTATTTTCTTTTGTGTATTTTCATTCCACCTAAAAAATCCTAAAATATTATCATCAATAATCCAATGCTTCTCAAACCCCCTATCAACTGAATGCTGCCATACAAAATTTCTTACAGGAATACCACCTTGTTTTCTTTCACTAAAATTCTCAGGCAACTTGATTACTTTATTAGAATCTATTCTTGGATTTGAGATATAGTTATCATATTCTGCCGGTTCTACACAAATACTAAAATCAATACCCATTTCTTCTAATGAATCAATGGTCATTGTTTTTTCCCACCTACCTTTTGTAATAACATAAATAGGATATTTTGGATGTATCTTATGGGTGAACTCGTATTCATGTTCCTTTAATGGGTGCTCATCTAATTCGTAATGAATGTAATTATGAACAGTTGGGTTATGGTTAAACATTTTAAAGAACTCAGCACGTTCCATCTCATTATTTAACTGAACCTCAAATACATATCTATCGTGTAATGAATCAGACCACTTGAATTCTGGCATATCAAACCAATCATCATTTTCTAAATCATGTCCATTCAAATGGCCATAATCTAATTCATAATACAGGGTGTAATCCCAAAATTTAGCTTTAATTTTGGTATTATCTAATATATCTTTAACCTTTTCTTTATTACTTGTATGTACTTTCATTTAGTTTCCCTCTAAAGAGTTTTTATACAAACTACCCTCTACTCTACAACTCATGTGGTCTGCCCAATGAATTATATATGGTAATTCGGTTTTCAATTCACCACCTTCGGAATAATTAATAAAATATTTTTTAGTTGCTTCATTATATAATCCATCGGCCATCTTAATACCCAACATTTCATTTTGAGTATATTTGATACCATATTGATTTAATAACCATAGTGCTCTATCGGTTACATCCATATAGTAAAGTTGTGGATTTATTTTGAAAGCAGAATTTTGATTTTTTCTATGCCAATCTGATTCTTCCGGAATATAATGTGGATTTTCGCCATCGCCAAGTTTCCCTAAATCATGATGAAGTGCTGCAAAAAATAATTCTTCATCAGTAAAGTTGATTCTACCACCTTGTTCTGCAAATAATTTCTTCATACTATATGCATTTCTACATACATTCATAACATGGTCAATATAACCACCCACATACGCAGAATGGAAATGTAATTTACCACTTGCAGGAGCAATAGTAAGTTCCGTTCCTAATTCGGTTTCGGAATACATATAAAGTAATTTTTCTAACCTATCGGGATTATCTTTAAATACTTTCTTTAAGAACTCGATGAATTTATTGTAGTTCTCTTCTAACTTTTCTAGTGAATATTCTTTCATGCTAAATTATTTTATTTTTACAAAGATACGAAATTATTATTGTAATTCCAAATTATTTTAAAGTTTTTTAAATACAAATATTGGTTCATACTTATAAGCCTTACCATTGTGTTCTACTGAATTTTTGATACCCGATTTAGATGGGTCTAATCCGGTCATTCTTGTAAGTAACATTTTTAATTTACCTTTATACTCGCAACCCAACTCTTTTAAGATTTTAATGGAATCACCTTCTAAATCAAAATATTCATTTTCAGAAATTTTAATTGAAGCAATGTTCCATAAGATATATCTATCATTTTTCATATACTCATAGATTGTAGTTAAGGTTGGTCTAAGGAAGTTATCTCTCCAATCTTCATACTCACCATACGTCTTGAACGATTGTTTCTCATCTTGAGAATATTGTTCTCTATTGAAATATGGTGGTGAAGTGAATGATATATCCAACTTACCTTTGTACTTTTGGAATCGAGGATTGTTTTGAATTAATTCTGAACCATCTTGAAATAACTCGTAGGTATTACCTTGTTTTTCTACTTGAAAAAATTTAGTAAATGAATCTGAAAAATCATCAATACAATTTTTATTGTAATAATTTGCAACATACTCATATCGAGAAATACCAAGTTCGGGTATAAAGTTATCGGGATTGGGGTCAGTTCCTACATAGTGAACTTTCTTTCTACAACTCATTGCTCCAATAATTCTACCACCCCAGCCACTTGATGAATCATAAATGGTTAAAGGTTCTTCTTGTTCAATATGAGAAGTATAATTTTCGTAAATCCACTTTGCAGTTAGAGCAGGAAAGTTTACTGCTGCCTGTCCACATGATAATCTAAATACTCGTAAAATTGTTGGAAATAATTCAACTGATTTATCATAATAACGAATCATGTAAAAATACCTTTTGGTGTTTCCATTTGCTAATTCGTAAGTATCAACAATTTCTTTTACATTTGATAATTGAGTTGAATTTAAATGATTATCATCTTTTAATTCTTGTATTTCTTTTGCGGTTAAATATACATTACCATATCCAACATATTCTTGATTAAAAGTTCCATAATTACTCATGGTTTCTTCTTTAATGCGCGATATGGAAATATCATAATTACTCCATTCACCTAAAAATACTTTACCATCACTCACATCTTTAATAAATTCATACCCACCTTGACCATTCCAAAAAGGATTTTCATCTTTTTTTGTTACTAATGAACGAGAAAATGAATACATCGAATCCCTTTTCACTGCCCTTCTCATTATATTTACAAAAGTATCTTCTAATGAAGGTTCAGCAAAATGGTCATAAATACTCAAACCACCTTCCGATGTTTTACCTACCGAAATTTTAGTTTTTAACATAGTAGGAAAAAACTGATTAATAACTGATGCATCTTTATTGAAATTTTGAATAATTCCTAATGATTCATCATCACCACTCAAATCTTTTTCTAAAAAATCAATTGGATTTGATTTTAGTTTTTTTAAAGAATTAATTATATTCGTTTCATCTTTTCCAATTAATGGCGGAACTCCATTTTCATCCCATTGTTGGGTTACTTCTTTACGAACAAGTTTTGCCCAAGACACAAACTCATCATCAGTCATTTGTAATAACTGATGATAAGTCATATTTGATTTGAATTGGGAAAATTTACTTCGTTCGTAAAAGTATTTCATTAGGATTGGATTTCCACGAGATAATAATCGCTAGTGTATTGGTCAATCTCGAAGTGGATATGTGATAAACCTTGTGTTGAAATGTTTAGAGTTGCATCAGATGCCTCTTTGTTTGCTACTAAAATTTCTTTTAGATATGTTGCCGAGAAAGAAATTGGAGAAACATCACCACCTACTTCTGCATCAACATCAATTGAAATTCGGTTAGTATTGATATTTGAGTGTCCTAAGATAATTTCACTCTTACCATTCTTAGATACGAATGTGAAGTTATTCTCATCTGCAAGGGCACCTTTTGCCTTGATAAATGTGTTGATAAAAGTTGAATCCAATTTGATTTTAATATCAAAGTTTGGAAGTTGTTTCAAATCAGGCACATTTGGAATAACTGAAAGGTCAGCCAACATATAATTTACTGATGTTGATTTATCCTTGAATTTCAAAGATACTGCCTTACCATCGATATCCGAAATAGCGAAATCAACTGCATCACCAAGAACCGATATCATCTTTACCAACTTAGTTGTATCATATACCCCTAATGTTACATTAGAACCTTCAAATTCTGTCATAGTTACATTACCCAATACTGATTTATCATCAGAAATGAATGATGTACTTAAAGAACCATCCTTAGATTCCCATTTTACTGATTCTACCAAACCAGCGAGTGTGTACTTTTGTACGAAACGATTTAATTTTTGTTTTTCCATTATTATTTATTTTAAATTTATACAAATATACGAAAAATATCTGATACTACCAAACATTTTTTATTTTATTTTTACATCATTGGTGGCATCATAGGAAATTGTGGTTTTTCCTCTGGTTTATCTACCACCATACATTCAGTTGTTAGAATCATACCAACTACCGAAGTTGCGTTTTGAATTGCTTCACGAGTTACTTTTTTAGGGTCAATGATTCCTGCATGGAACATATCAACAAACTCACCACTCTTGGCATCAAATCCCATATTCTCACCACCGTCTACATCAAAGTGTGTAAATAGAGATTGGATAATTTCATCCGAATCCAAACCTGCGTTTAACAAGATTTGTGTGATTGGTTCTTGAATTGCTGCTGAAATAACTAATGCACCTTTCAATTCATCATCATCTAACTCTCCACTTTGAATTAGTTCTTCTACTTTAGAAACACATTTTATAAGTGCAACTCCACCACCAACTACAATACCTTCTTCGATTGCTGCACGAGTTGCTTGAAGTGCATCATCCACTCTATCTTTCTTTTCTTTTAGTTCTACTTCAGAACCTGCACCGATGTAAAGAACTGCAACACCACCACTCAACTTAGCCAATCTTTCTTGTAGTTTCTCTCTATCGTAATCAGCAGATGAATTTTCAATTTCGGTTTTGATTTGTTGGATTCTTTGTTGGATATTTTCAACACTACCCGAACCATTTACAATAGTGGTGGAATCTTTCCCCACAGTTGCCTTTTCACAAGTACCTAAATCTTCTAAAGTAATTTCATTCAACTTATATCCCATTTCTGGTGTGATGAATGTTCCACCTGTCAATATTGAAATATCTTCAAGGATTTGTTTCTTTCTATCACCAAAAGCAGGTGCCTTAACACAAGTAGTACTTAATAACCCTCGTAGTTTGTTTACTACCAAAGTTCCCAAGATTTCTGCATCTACATCATCTGCAATGATTAAGAGTGAACGAGATTGTTGTGAAATTTGTTCTAACAAAGGTAAGATATCATTCATATTAGAAATTCTACCATCATAAGTTAAGATATATGGATTTTCTAATACTGCTGTCATCTTTTCTTGATTAGTAACAAAGTGGGATGACATATACCCCTTATCGAATTGCATACCTTCTACCAACTCCATTGAGGTTTCTAACCCCTTGGATTCTTCTACGGTGATTACACCATCAGTACCAACCTTTTCAAATGCATCTGCAATAAGATTACCAATAGATGAATCGTTATTTGCTGAGATTGTTGCAACTTGTTTGATTTTTTCTCTATCAGAACCAACCACTACTGCCTGAGATTGTAATTCATCAACTACAACCTTTACTGCTTTATCCATACCTCTTTTAAGGTAAATTGGATTTGTTCCATCATTCACGAATTCGAATCCTTTTTCTGCAATTGCTTGTGCCAATACGGTTGCGGTTGTTGTTCCATCACCAGCAGAATCTGCAGTTTTTTGAGATACTTCTTTTACAAGTTGAGCACCCATGTTTTCAAACACGTCTTCTAATTCGATTTCTTTTGCAACCGATACACCATCTTTAGTGATATGTGGTGCACCATGTTTCTTTTGTAGGAGAACATTTCTACCTGCAGGGCCGAGAGTTACTTTAACTGCATCTGCCAAGGTATCTAAACCTTTTTTTAATGATTCTCTTGCATCGGAATCAAATTTCAATTGTTTTGCCATAACTATCTTACTCTATTTTGTTTAACCATTTCAAGAACATAGTTTGTATATTCTTCTTGTTTTTTTAGGAATTGTTTATTGTTCATAGCAAAATTTGCTATATCTTTAATTTCCTTGTCATTAAAATTTGTCTTGTTCATAACTTTTTATTTTTTATTAGGTTAATTACACATTTTGTTCCACGATGGGGTAACCTGACATATTGTCAGTATAATCTTTTACAAAGATACGAAATATTTTTGATATTTCCAAATTTTTAATCAACAAATGCTTTTTCTAATAGAAATGAGCCATTTTCTCGATTACTACCTTCTTTCCAACCACGAGATAACATTTCATCTCTGATTTCAATGTTAAACTCCATGTTACCACATAACATAACTTTATCGGTTTCGGGTGTTACATCTTTTAAAATTATCCCATCTTTAATTAGATTTGAGATTCTTCGTGTTTCTCCTTCCCAATTTTCATCTCGGGTTACAATTGGAGTATAATCTATTGGTAAAGATTTTAAGAATGAATCAAATGACAAGATTTCTTCTTTTATACGAACTGACCATAACACATGAATGTTTTTGAATCTCTCATAAGTGTAATCTTGACACAACATAGAAATAAATGGAGCAATACCAGTTCCAGTTGCCAACAACCACAAATCAGTTCCTTCATCCAAGTTTTCAACCACCAAGTTTCCAACTGGTTTATCACTAACTTGTACAAAATCATTTACTTTGATGTGTTGTAATTTACTTGTTAGTGCACCATCAGGAACTTTGATACTATAAAACTCAATGAAATTATCTTGAGGGGCAGATGTTAAACTATATGCCCTCTTTGGTGTATCATCCAATCCAATCATTGTAAACTGTCCGGCCTTGAAATTAAAACCATCGGGTTTATTCAATTGGAATTTAAAAAGAGTATCAGTATAATGTTCCACATCAGTTACTCTTAGTTTACCCACTTTTTCGTTTAGGTAATTTTCATATTCTATTTGGAAATCTTCTTCTTCCAAAGCATGCCACCCTCTACATGAATCAGGGGAACGGCCACATCCACATGCCATATTATTTTATTTTAAATTGTTAGTCCAAATTTGAAAATCTCCGGGAAAGTTCCCAACTTTATATTTAGAAATTTCTATATTATTTTCATCTATAATTTTTACATATCCATCATTTGTTCCCAAATAAACTTTATCATTAATTGTTTTAATAGAGTAAATATTTGATTCATCGAAATCACCTATGAATGAGGATTCGTTTATCTTTAAAGATTTCTCCAACATAGCAACACCACCTTTATAACTTCTATAAGGATTTCCTTTAAATGAATTCATAGAACCACCACAAACCACTCCTGCACCATAATTCATTATCATGATGGATTCGCCATTAATTAAATCAATTTTACTTGTACCATAAAACGCATTCCAATTTGAATCATAATAAGTTCTAGCCACATACACTTGTTTATCCTTTATCAATAAAGAAGTTGGGCCTTTACCTACATTATAAGTTTTTGTAATTTGATTTGTTTTGGGATTAATTTTAATAACATCCGATGCATCTGAATAATCAGAATTCATCATTATTCCTACGAATATACTTTCACCATCAGTAGTGATTGATTCTGGCAACCCATCTACCTTTATAGAAGTTTCAAATCCATATGTAAATAAATTAAGTATTTTTACATCTTGAGTATTCCAATTTGTAAAATAAAGTTTATTATCAAACACTACCATTTCTCTTGGAGAAGAACCATTAGTAGAGATTTCAATTCCTGGTAATCTAATCCCCTCTTCGTAAATATCAAATATTTTTATCTTATGTGAGTTGTTCACGATAACGAATAATTTATTATTATGAACCAATATAGATTGGACTATATCTCCTATATTCTCTATTGTATTTACATTACCGTTTTGATTAATAATTGATATAGAACCATTACTCGAACCAAAGTTACCTTCGTTTGCAACAAACAAAAGTTCAGTTGATTTAATGGGTTCTATGAACATATCATCTTCCTTTACACAAGAAAATAATAAAAAAGTTGTTAAAATTAAAAGTATTTTTTTCATTTATTTTGGTTTAATTAATAATATTGTTTTGTAATCTGGTTAATTTATTATAATAAAAATTTTCTAATCTTAATAAAATTTCAATTTTAGATAATAATCTATCATCTTTTTTAATAATATCTAAAAAAATATTTTTTACTAATATATTTGATGTTTCGGGATTTGAATCATTTTTTCTATTAAATAAAGATGAAATTGTATCTGTATTGCATTTATCAATATCACATAATAAAATTTTAGTATCTTCATTTTTTAATAAATCCATAAATTCATTTACAGAATAACACCAAAATGATGAATGATTGTAGTTAATTGGAAAATATTCTACGAAATATTTAATCCAAGCAGTACATATTTTTTTAAAAATATCAGATATTTTATACGAATCAATAGTTAAATAATCGTTTAATATTTCTGAATAAATAAATGTATAATTTATATTTTCTATATCAAATTTTTGTATATAATTTAAAAATATATCCTTTTCTATTTTGCTATCAAAAATCTCCCAAAAAAGAGAATAATGATGTAACTCATAATGATTTTGTGGTTCTTTATATAAGAAAATAAATAAATCCTGACCCAGGCCTGATAGCAATTTATTAAAAGGGTTTCTATAAAATAGTATGGTGTTATTTTTTATTTTATTTTTTAAAAAATCAAATGTGTATGAATTATTACTATCTCCTATAAATAAATTAAAATCTTCTGTACTTAGTTCAATATTATGGTTATTATTTAAATCTAGCATACCACCAATATATCTACTTGCTACTTTTTCAGTATAGAACAAGCTAGTATCATTATATTCCCCATAAAAAAATTTTGTTATGGGTTGACTATTAACTTTTATCATTTATTTTTTATTTAAAAACTAAAAAACTTTTCTGCTGTTCTTTGTTCTGATACAACCTCACCCCATCCTACCGCAGTAAAAAAATCTTGTAACTTACCTTTTAATTCTCGTTCGAAGATTTTATTGTGGTCTACATAGGTTGCCACAAAATCTACAATCTCGGGTGGGTCATTGTAACCACTAAATGCCAATCCATCTAATCCAAGTGGATTATCTTTAAGATAAACCCACTTTACTTTATCACCATTTTTCATAGGTTCATATTTAAATGGTGCATCAAAATGTTTCAAACAATCATTATATGCAATTGCTGCTTTGACGTGAGCAGGAGTTCCTTTCTCAATTTGGAATGGTTGTCTTTTCTTACCCATGTATTTAGTAAGTTCTTTTACGGATGAATTCTTTGCAACATCCTTTACATCATATTCTGTCATTTTCTTTTTGAACGCCAGAACTTTATCTGAGATTTCGGTTTCCGTTTCACCTCTTAGGATGGATATAAGAACTTCTGCCATGATATCTTGAAATGCTTTAGGGAATGATGACCTTTTAACATCTAACCCCTTTACATCAAGTTTATCCATTGGAATACCATTATTCATAATAATCCATTGTGCATATCGTTTCTTTGCAACCCAAAGACCAGATTTAGCAACAAATTCTTTTTTAATCTCGAATCGGTGTTTATCTCTTGATACATTAAAAATCTTTTCTGATAAGATATCATAGAAGTTATTTAAATAATCTTGAACTTCACCTGCAATTCCATCTACATATCCTGCAATGGTATCTTGTTCTTCTTGTTTCCAGTTTGGATACCTTTTATTCATCAAAGGAACTGCTGAAAAGAATACAGAATCAGTATCGATATAGATGTTTGAATCTAAATCAGGAGTACCTAATTCTTTGTTATATTTGATGTTGGCCATATCCGCCGTACTTTTGATAACCGTCTGTCCCGTTGTTGTAACAGCTTCAGCATTATCAATATCGTAAAACCTAAAGGCAGGAAGGCCAAGAACACCATAAAGAGAGTTAAGTAGAATTTTTTGAACCAACTGTCTTTTTCCGTAAAAGGCATATTTTTCTTTATCACCTTCTTTACCATATTTTTTTTCTAATTTTCTAAATTCTACTCGTTGTTGAAACCACAAATCCAATACGCCAGGGATACATCCTACTTTATCTTGTGTATAGAGAACACCATTTGATGCAACTGAGTATTTAGATTCTTCTAAAAACTTTTTTAGGTTATCTTTACTCATTCTTTCATCACCAAATTGATAATAATCAACCTCGCCTTTAATAAACTTATTGGCATCCCAATTTTGTATCTTACCAACTTTAGTTTCGGGTGAAATATTAATGGTCATAATGATTGATGGATATAGAGATGTTAAATCCAAATCATAAATCCAATCATACTTACCCACAATCGGGTCTTTTACATATGCACCAATAAATTTAGATTCTCCTGCTTCATTTAATGCAGCCATTTTTTCTCTTCTATCTGCAGGTTTGTTTGGTGCAACCAATCCTTTTCTTCGTAGATAAGTTAACATCGCACCTTCAAGGTATTTAGATGAATAAACAAAATCTTCATAAGGTACATGACCTGCATGACAGATACCTCTACATAAATCAATGAATTGTAATTTTTTATCAAACTCAACCACTAATTCCACATCGACCAAGTTATACTCGATAAACTTTTCAATATCATCTCTGAATAATTGGTCTAAGTTTCCTTGGTATTCTATCTTACCTCTACCCAACTCGATTTGTGCAACGGTATCTAATCGGTAGTTTGCAAGTTCACCATAGTTGTATTTCTTATAAAGTTCAATATAATCCAAATAAGAAACACCAGCCATGAAATATCTTTTACGATAAGGTGACCAGAAACACTCACCAATTGGTGATAATCTATTTGCGTGTTTCTCACCCAATAACCTTTTGATTCGGTTATATAACATCGGGGTATCGAAGTAATCAATATTCCACCCAGTAACGATTGATGGATTAATGTATTCGTATAAATCCAAATACTTTAACAACATATCTTCTTCGTGTTTGAATGGAATTACAATGGCCTTATCAGTTGTTTTTTGTAACATCTTACCACTCTTATCCATTACCAATACCCAATATTGATTTGTTGCAGAATCATGAAGTGCAATAGAAGTTAATTCATTTTCTGCCTTTTCGGGATTTGGTAAACCACTTGTCATCTCACACTCAATATCGTAGGTGAGAATAACATGACCTTCTGATGGGTCATCTGATTCTGAATATAAATCTACTAATGCACGAGTTGTTTCAGGTACATCTGATTCAAACAAATCAGGGTCATCTTTAGTAAACTTGTAAATCTTTGTTAATCTATCACCATAAATGGATTGATACTCGCCCTTAATTGCTTTTTCATATGCATAACGAGTGTAAGGAAAACTTCTATATCCTTGTTTATCATCCCATAAATGGATTAGATTTCGTTCTCGTTGATAATATATGTTTTGATATGCCAATTCTATATAATTTATTTTTTACAAAGATACGAAAAATATCTAAGATATCCAAATGATTTTGGAATTAAATGTGAGTCCAAGTTTTTTTCTTGACAATTTCATCAATATTCCACTTGGATACTTTAAAATTTCTTGATATTACAGCAGTAGAGAACCCCTTTGAATAGAGGTCTCTAATCTGTATTACTTGTTCGGTTGTTAGTTTTGCACGAGGATGATTTTCTCCTCTTCTATTATTTGACGTGCTCATTGATTGCGTTTACATATGCCATTTCTGACTGTAAACCAGCAAATCTTTCTACTTCTTTACCATCTTTTTCAATTATAACCGTAGGAACTGAACGAATTGTGTATTTTGAAGCAATCTCAAATTGCTGGTCTACATCTACATCTACAAAGTTTACATTTTGAAACTTTGGTTTAATATTTTCTATAATTGGTGCCAACATTTTACAAGGGCCACACCATGCTGCGTGAAATCTTTTTACTTCTATCATTTTTTTCTCCTTTTAAAATAAATTATTAACCGTCACATGATAAACAATCTGGGTCCATGGCCTTAGTTGCAATATCACCTCTTAGTACTGATTCAGTTCTCATGTAATATAATGTTTTAACACCTTGTTTCCATGCTTCCATCGTTACCTGATTAATCCACTTAGGTTCTGCGATAGCAGGGAATGCCAAGTTTAACGAAACTGATTGGTCAATATATTGTTGTCTAATTCCAGCCTGTCTTACCAAATCTAATTGGTTGATTTCTTTGAATGTTTTAAATACATCTTTTACTCGGAATGTTTTTTGTAAATCTTCTTGAGATACTTCTGAACATTCAACTACCTTACCATTCAAGAAACACCACTTTTCTAATTCATCGATGTCTTGAATTGAACCACCATCTGCAAGAATCTTATCCCAAGTTTCTTTTGTGTTGATTCCAACTTTACGAAGTACTCGTTCTAATTCACCATTTCTTCTAATAAAAGTTCCTTTTGCTGTTTGTTCGGTAAATACATTTGCTGCCCAAGGTTCGATTCCTGCAGATACATCACCACTCAATTTGGAGTTAGATACGGTTGGAGCAATTGCTCTCAAGTGAGTATTTCTAAATCCACTATCTTTACACCATAATGGTTCACCATATTCAGTTGCCA
>Ga0222714_10004002_pt1 | contig 14682 bp, 19 predicted proteins | sample C33_3DmetaG_FD_165048 | JGI IMG/M metagenome (GOLD analysis project Ga0222714, IMG submission 165048) | Estuarine water microbial communities from San Francisco Bay, California, United States - C33_3D | ecosystem: Environmental > Aquatic > Marine > Unclassified | place: USA: California... | reverse complement strand
CGTTGGTCGCACTCGCACAATCGCGCCATATCCTCAAGATTCAGATGAGCCGCCTGGAACTCGTCGTATTGCTGAAGCATCTGTTGGCGGCGTAGATAAAGACGCTAACGACGATCCTAATAAGCCACGCAAAACTAATGCGAAGCTAGACCTACTACTTCGTCTTGGCTTGGCTGACGGTGAAGAACTACAGAAGTATCGTCGTGCGCTTCGCACAAGCAAGAAGCAAGCTCTGCAATCACCAGAGATGCGCAAGAAACTTGCTGATCTACTAGACAAGCTGATTGATCTAACAACACAAGATCCGGCTATCTACTCGCGCGCGCGCACGAAGATTGTTACGACAAAAGAAGCTTATGCGCTTCTTCGTAAATCCGAGATGTCTGGTATTGATGCAAACATTATTGCTGAAGTTTATGTTCGTGGTCTTAGCGAGAGCGGCGAATCAACTATTGCGTTTGATCGTGTCAACTCATTCATTGCTGGTGGCGCTGCAGCTCAGATCGACAGCGATCTATTAGAAGATGGCAAGGGCTACAAGAGTCCATCAGGAGGCTTGACACAAAAGGGTCGAGATTACTATAATAGAACAACTGGAAGTAATCTCAAGGCACCAGTAACTAAGAAGCCATCTGAATTGAAAAAGGGTGGCAAGGCTGCTGGTCGTCGTGCATCCTTCTGTGCTCGTATGGGTGGCATGAAGAAGAGACTAACGTCAGCCAAGACTGCTCGCGATCCAAACTCAAGAATCAACAAGGCTCTTAGAAAGTGGAATTGCCGTAGCGAAGATACAATGCAAGAGAAGGTAAATCTTCCGCAGAAGTATCGTGCAGGTTTATCCGACAAGACAGCCGCTGCTAGAAAAGCACATTGGGACAAGATGGGTAAGCTATCTGATCGCGATCCACGCGCGTATCAGCCAGCGCCTGGTGATGCAACTGCAAAGACAAAAACATCTAAGCACACACTCAAGTATAAAAGAATGTTCGGTGAAGATGCAGATACAGGACTCGCAGCAAAGGCTAAGAAGTCTGGTATGCCTCTATCGACATTGAAGAAGGTATATCGTCGTGGTGTTGCAGCTTGGAACTCTGGACATCGTCCAGGTACAACTCCACAGCAGTGGGGTATGGCTCGTGTCAACTCTTATGTTACAAAAGGTAAGGGTACATATCACGGAGCAGACAAGGATCTTCGTAGTGAAGAACTAGAGCAGGAATGCTGGACTGGCTACAAGCAAGTAGGAATGAAGAAGAAGGGAGACCGTATGGTTCCTGATTGTGTTCCTGCTGAAGCAGTTTCTCCTGCACAACAGCGCGCAGCTGGTGCTGCTCTTGCTACACAGCGCGGCGAGTATGCTGGTGGTAAGAAAGGCGGAGCAATCAATCGTATGGCTATGATGGAACCAAAGAAGCTGCGTCAGATTGCTAAGAAAAAAGTAAACGAAGCGATTCAAATCAAGAGCAAGGAAGCAGAAACTCCATATGATACTCCAGATGATATGATGAATAACGCTGATCGTGCTAAGTTGAAAATCGCGCTTGGTTCACTTCTCAAAGAGCTAACTCCACGCGAGCGTGAAGTTGTTCATAAAAGATATTGGGAAAATAAAACTTATGATAAGATCGCTAAAGATTTAGGTATTTCTAGAGGCAGAGTGCACCAACTCGAAACGCATGCTCTTAAGAGACTCAAATCGCCAATCAATGCTAAGAAACTGCAGCCGTTCAAAGAAGCAAACGAACAGATGTCGACACATAAGGCAACATCTCTTTCGCAACGTTCGAAGCGCGTAAAGCCATTCAAAGCATATGAACCACCAGCACATACGGATCATTCCAGTTTGTCTGCAAAAAACGAAGCAACTCGTCGTAGCGATGTCAAGATGGTCAAGGTAAAACTTCCTGACGGCAAAGTTGTTTTTCGTAGAGAGCGTCCAAAGACTGAAGTTCAGATGGAAGCTCCATCACATAAGCATCCAACTGGAAAAGTGCCATATAGCGATTTGACAAACAAAGAACTTCGCGCTGATCTTACAAAGAAAGTAAAAGCAGCTAGTGAAGCATATACTGGATCGGAGCCAACAAGCTCGAACAAGAACGATTCATCAAATCGTTTTATTGGAACTGATTCGATTGTAAAAAATTATGCAGCTGCTACACCTGGTCAATCGACTAAGATTGAAACCGCGTCATTTGCTACTGCTAAACCATTTGTTGCTTCTTCGCGTGATGATGAAGATGCAGGAGCAGCTCGCGTTCAGGCTAATCAAACTGATCCATCAGCAGCAAAACATTTCAAGGATATCAAGAAAGCTCTTTCTGGTATTCGCGAATCAAACGATCTCAACGAATCGTTTGCCGCAGGATTTGAACTTGCGCCATTTGCTCGCGACTATGGAATGAAAGTTCAATCTGCATTTGAACATTATCCAGAAGTTCAGGAAGCTTTTGACGCAAAAGAAGACGAGGTAAATGAAGCTATATATCAGGGACGTGACGTTCCGTTGAATAAGCCTATGAAAGGTGATGTAAAGAAATCCAAAGTTTATGTTCGTGATCCTTCAACTGGTAATATTAAGAAGGTAAACTTTGGCGATAAGACACTAAGTATCAAGAAGGATCAACCTGCTCGTAAGAGATCATACTGTGCTCGCTCAAGCGGTCAGGGAAATCTAACAAAGAAGACCAGTGCTAATTACTGGTCGCGTAGAGCATGGGATTGCTAATAGGAGAATATGAAATGACGAATTTGCTTATGAATGATACGTTTATTTGGAGTGCATTGAGTCTTGCTGTTGTAGCCTTTGCTTGGCTTTGCTGGCCTAAGAAAAGTGTAGTGGAAACTCTTGAGGAAGCTAAGGCTGCAGAGCAACCAGCTAAAGTAGAATCACAGATTACTGATGCTGTTACACAGGCTGCTCCAGCACCTAAGAAAACGCGCGCTAAGAAGCCAGCTGCTCCTAAGAAGACTGCTGCTAAGAAAGTTGCTACTAAGAAGCCCGTAAGGAAGGGAAGAAAGTAATATGGAATCGCTCGTAGAGGCACTCAAGAAAGCACAGGCGACTAGCTTTGCGTTTTATCTCAAGGCGCATAACTATCACTGGAATGTGGAAGGACCGAACTTCTCGGAGTATCACGCATTCTTGGGTGATCTCTACGCTGAAGTTTTTGGTGCGGTCGATGCCATTGCTGAGCATTGCCGCACCTTAGACGCTTATGTTCCAGGATCTTTTACTCGTTTTCAAGAACTATCATCTATTGAAGATGAGCTTGCCGTTCCAACAGCTCGTGCAATGATGGCTAAGTTACTTTCTGATAATCAGCGTGTTCTTGCTGATCTTCAGGCAGCACACGCGCTAGCCGAACAAGCTAACAAGCGTGGTATTGTAAACTTCCTGGAAGATCGCATTGACATTCATGACAAGCATGGTTGGATGCTTCGCTCTTTTACTAAAGGCTAATAATGGCTCAGTTCAGGACGGATCAAAATAAGTTAGACGGTTCAAATCTCATAACTCGTTATGAGGTAATGATGCTGTCTAATCGTCTGACAGGTTCTGGAACAATGACTGATGCGTTTGGTCGTATGCGCGTATCCAACCCGCTTACCTTGTTTGACTCGTTTCATCGCTACCAAGATAATGGTAAGTTCGCGACAAGTACAAGCGGAACTGCAAACACACAATATCAAATCAATCAATCTGTAGTTGATTTGAATATTGACACAACATCAGGCAGTAAGTGCTATCGCGAATCTAAAAGAGTATTTGCGTATCAGCCTGGTAAGTCGTTGCTCATCATGAATACGTTTGTTATGAACGAGCAAAAGACAAACCTGAGACAACGTGTTGGTTATTTCAATACGCAGAATGGTGTGTTCTTTGAAAATGACGGCACTGGTAACTATCTTGTTTTGAGATCATTTACTTCGGGTTCTGTTGTTGAAACGCGAGTTGCACAAACAGACTGGAACGTAGATAAGTTTGATGGAACGGGTCTATCATCTCAAACAGGACATGGCGGTCGTGGTGAGCTTGATATATCCAAAGCAAACATTTTCTGGACTGACGTTGAATGGCTTGGTGTAGGCGACGTTCGTTGCGGATTTGTTGTAGACGGTCTAATGCTGACTGCTCACACATTCCATAACGATAACATCAATACAACAACATACATGACGACAGCGATTCTTCCTGTTCGCTACGAAATCGAAAACACAGGAACAACTGCATCATCGTCTAAGATGAAGCAGATCTGTTCTACTGTTGTTTCAGAGGGCGGATATACGCTAGAAGGTAAGGCTAGAAGTATTAGCATTCCGATTACTACGCCAAAAGATTTGCCTACTGCAGGAACATTCACACCTATCTTATCAATTAGATTGAAAGACTCGTTCAAAGATGCGATAGCAGTATTGAAAGACGTAGAGTTCTTTGGTGTTACGAACAACACAAGCTATCGTTATAAGATTATCATTGGCGGAACACTAACAGGTGCGTCATGGGTTTCAGCAGGAACTGACTCTCCAATCGAATATGACATAACAGCATCCGCTGTAGCAAATGGTCGTGATGCCCAAGTTGGTTACGTCAACGTATCAGCGGGCGCGGGCGGCGCAGCAGTAAATCTTGGAAGAGAAACTCTATTTGCATATCAGCTTGAAAGAGATCCTTTCGCAGCTAGTGATAACGGAATTATAATCACGCTCGCTGGAACTGGCGCAGCAAACGGTAACGACGCAGTAGGCGCAATGACATGGGAAGAAGTCACATGACGTATAAGAGTCTAGAATCTGTTATTCGCGAAGCAGCTCGCGGTCAACTAAAAGAAAATGATGATCGTGAAGTCGATGACGAAGGCAATATGGCTAAAGGTGAACTGCGTATGATTGTCTCGCGCGCGCAGGAGCTTATTTCTATGCTCGACGATAATACTCAGCTTGAAGGCTGGGTCCAAAGCAAGATTACCAAAGCTGAAGATTATATCAACTCAGTTTACGATTATATGAAAGGTCAGAAGGGAAACTAACATGTCAATTGATCCAAAGAAGTTTGGTCTCAGCGATTCGCTGGTGAACGCAGTAAACGAAGCTCTCAAGGGCAATCAGCACAAGATTGATGTTGCAGAGCCTAAGGGTAAGATCACCGGAGCAGACTTCAAGAAGCTGCGCGGCGAGCAAGCACCAGGCGAGAGTGAAAAGCAGAACTATAAGCACGACATGATGAAGTCTGAAGTTGCTAATGGCAACAAAGCAAACTTCAAGCAGAATATGAAAGAAGGTTCTAAGCCAGACTTCCTTGATCTCGACAAGGACGGCAACAAGAAAGAGCCAATGAAGCATGCTGCGAAGCAGACTAAGGAAGAAGTTGAGCAGGTCGATGAAATTTCGAAAGCTACTCTTGGCTCATACGTCAAGAAAGCATCAGATTCTGCAGCAACTCATACTGGTGCAGCAGCTGCTTATGGTAGTTCTAGCAAGAGCCCAGATCCGAAAAAGATGGCACAGCATCAAGCTGTAGCAACAAAAAGAAAAACTGGTATTGCAACAGCAGTAGGCAAGCTAACTAAGGAAGAAGCTCAAGTCGACGAAGCAGCTCCAACAGTTGCCGGTGCAAATGTTGCTGCTCAGATGGCTGCACGCAAGAAAGAAGTCCAGCTAAAGATCGCACAAAAGCAAGCTGCAACACAGCAAGCAAAGTCAAACAAGCGTCTTTCGGGAACAATGAAAGAAGACGATAAGTGCAGCTGTGGTTCAACAAACGAATCAAAAATGAACTGCGAAGTTCATGGCGGAAAGCACAACGACAAAGATGCGAAGTTGGGTCGTGAACCAATCAAGATGAATCCTCCACTTCGCGAAGCAGGCGAACTTCCTAAGAAAGTTGTCTCAAAGGGACACGAAATTGCGAAGTCTCTAATTCGTCACAAGACAAAAGTTGATAATCCATATGCAGTTGGAATGGCTGCAGCTAAGAAATCAGCTGGTATCAAAGACTAAATAGGTAACATAAGAAAGGAGTGCAGATTATGGCACAATGGACAATGACAGATAACGCTAACGGCGCACCAAGTTGGGCAAATACTACGCTCAACCTTGCTCAGAATAGAAACGAGCTTTTTGGTAATACAACAATCGGTGCTTTCCGCGCGAATATTGCATACGGAACATTTGGTGTTTCAACTTCAGAAATGGCTTATGCTAATACAGCTGCTACTGAAGCTGACAATATTACACATGCTGGTTGGGTTCTTCGCACCCAGGGACAAGGCGGTCGTGCAGGTCGTATATTCTATGAAACACTTGTCGCGGCTTCTTCAATCGCTAATGACGCTGGCGGTGGTGGTGAGCCTCTGGACGATTCAAAGCTCCCAGAATAATAAGATCGGAGTCGCTAAATGGCTGACAAGAAAGTATCTCAACTTGATTCGTTGACGACCACAGCGGCTCCAGATCTGCTGATGATTGTTGATGATCCTAATGGAACACCAGTATCGAAGAAGATTACTATCAAGAATCTCTTCGGTGCTGTTCCAGCGAATACAGTATTCAGTGCGAACGTAACTGTAAGTGGTAATAGAGTTCAACTTGCGTCGAACGTAAATGTTACAAAGACACTTACCGCAAATACAGTAAAGATTACATTTGGTTCTGCACCATCAACAAATAATGCAACAACTGAAGGTTGGACTGTAGGACAAATGCGTTTTACAAATAATCACATTTATATCGCTGTAAATGCAACAACGATCAAGCGCGTAGCTTTGAGTGTATTTTGATGAGTATAGAAGTAACGGGATATGTCGCAGCTAAGACCGCCTCCGCAGTCGGCGGACTATTCGGAGGCCTGTCTATGTTCGCATTCATGAGACCAAAAACAATTTTAGATGCCACCGTTCGCGGTGGTGTTTGTACCGGAGCCGCAATTATATTCTCGCCGATTCTTTGTGATTGGCTAGATACAAAGCATAGTGTAGATCATCTTCTTGCATCTGGTGCATTTATTGGGTTTATAACGTGGGGCGTGCTGTCTATGACTGCACGCTTTTTCATTAAAGCAGAAGCGAACAATACAGATATCGTAGAGGTCGCTAAAGAACTAAAAAAGTGAAATGAAGGGTAACTTGGACGATAACAATTTCTTTCTTTATGCTGCACATCATTATCTAAATCCATGTGTTGACGAACTAGAGTTTCAAGAAGATTTGGCTAGAATCAAAAATCTTCGCAGACTCTTTAGTCGATATGAGCGTAAAGGCGAACTAAAAGAAAGATTGATTCTGAATCATCTTATGATTCTTTACAATGTGTTTGAGCATCGTGCGCTTACGCGTATGCTGGCTTTTAGACTTTACGATTATCTTCCGATACTAAAACCTTTTCTTATGTTATTGAACTATTGGCCTGATAGAATAGATAACATTGGACCGTATAGCGAAACAATTAGATCAAACGATGTTATGATGGACATGCGAGTCGTAGAAGTTCTGAGGAAAATCTGATGATCGACGAAGCAGTAAAACCAGCAAGCAAAAACGATAAAGGTCCGTTTGCTATTGCCACAAAAACGCGCGCAGGCTCTCTAAGAAGAGTTCCCGATACTCGCTTCGATACATATGATAGCGCACACAAATATGGCATGCAATATCATACAGATCGTTATGGCTCTCAGATGTTTCATGTTGTTCATCATCCAGATGCAAAGAAGAAGATTCATGAGGATGCACCTGCGAATATGGCTGGTCCAGCTACAAGTACATCTGATGTACATTGGAGTCAGCGTCAACCACGAATTGGACCTAAAGGCAAACTAAGAAAGTATGGACAGCCTATGATCTTCAAGGCTGTTGTTCGTCGTAAGCCAGTTACAGAGCAACTACATAATCCACCTATGAAAAAGGTGTATTATAAAATTTTGAAAAAGAAAGTTCCTGCGGTAAGCCGCACGAGTTCTATGGGAGGTGGTAGTGATGGATCCGGTGGAAATGGAGGCGAACAAGTCCAACGCGAGTCTATTGTTAAAGCAGACGGTGGATTCCGCCTTGTCTCGAAGAAATCGGGAAAAAACCTCGGAACGTATCCTACGCGCGCGGGCGCAGAGAGAAGAGAGCGTCAAGTCCAGTTCTTCAAACACAAAGGGTAAGACTATGGGATTGGGTATTAAGATTGCGATTGCAGCCATTTTGTTTTCAGTTATCTCAGGTGGATACTTCTATATCGAAGCTCTACAGGGTAAGCTAGAAGCAGCAGCTGAAGTTCAGCAACGTATGGAAGGCGTTATCAATCAGCAAAAGCTGGTTATGGAAAAGAACGCTGAAGATATGCGCAAGATGCAAGCTATCAATGCGGATGTTGCTGAAAAGGCAACAAGAGCACAGCAAGAGGTAGCTGCCCTCAATAGTAAGTTCTCACGCTTCGACAGTCTATCGAAGGCTCCTCCATCAGATACAGAAGTTCGCGTCAATCGTGGTACAAAAGATGCTTTACGTTGCAACGAGATTGTAACAGGTTCACGCTTGACATCTGATGAGATATCTGGTAAAGTAAAGAATAATATTTGTCCCGATCTAATTGCAAGCAAGATTCCACCAAAGACGGAGGCTTCGAAATGAGAATTGTTGGTACTATCCTTCTGGCTGGACTACTTGCTGGTTGCAATGAAACAACCAAAGTTTATGACAAGCCAGTATTGGTCGATCGGGCAGAGCTTATTCTACCGCCAGTCCAGCCAGTCATTCAAAATGATATGAAGTGGATTGTTATTACTCCTGAGAACTTTCAACAGAAGTCTGCCGAACTAAGCGCAAAAGGCAATGTTGTATTCTTCGCACTTACATCTCAAGGCTATCAGGCATTGAGCATGAACATTGCTGAAATGCGTAAGTACATCCAACAACAGAATGCTGTAATTGCGGCTTACAAAGAATATTATAAGAACGAAGAACCTAAGGCTAAGGAAGAATAGACTTGACAAACTTCGTGATTTTGATTATTATGAACCTATGTCTATTATCACTGACCATAAATATGCACAGATGATTTCCCACAAGCTTCTGCTTTTCAAGCGGAAGTCTGATCGGGTATACAACTTTCGCTGTCCATTCTGTGGCGACTCCCAGAAAAACAAACTGAAAGCTCGTGGCTATCTCTTCGAGAAGTCTGGCGGGCTCATTTACAAGTGTCATAATTGCGATGTCGGTACTAATCTTGGTAAACTTATTGATCTCGTTGACCCTGGTCTTGCCAAAGCGTACAGACTAGAATCATACAAAGATCGTGTGGCAGCGAATACCACAAACGATAATTTCATCATTCCAAAAATAGAAATCGAACAACCGCCGATTATTCTGGACAAGATGCTTTCGCGTGTTGATAAACTACCAGAACATCATCGTGCTGTTGAATATGTCAAGTCTCGTAGTATTCCAAAAGAACGTTGGAAAGATTTATACTATGCACGAGACTTCAAGGTACTCGAAGCGTTGAATCCAGCCTATGAGGGGCGTCTGGTATCAGACGAACGGCTTGTGATTCCGTTTCGACGCGAGGATGGGTTGCTCACAGGCGTTACAGGTCGCGCCATGGGCAACTCATCCTTGCGATACGCCACAATTAGGATTACAGATGATCCTTTGATCTATGGCTTGGATCGTGTAAAACGTGGCAAAACTATATACGTTACAGAGGGTCCAATTGATAGTATGTTTATTGATAATGCTATCGCTGCTGGCGGAACAGACTTTGCCCGAGCCCTATATAATATCTCTGGTGAGAATGCAGTTTTGATCTTTGATAATCAACCGCGCAACAAGCAAGTTGTAAAGCGTGTTGAATCCTTCGCTCAACGAGGACACTCTATGGTAATTTGGAATTCATCATGGACTTACAAAGATATCAATGATGCAATTTTATCTGGACTAAGCAGTTCTCAAGTTGAGTATCTACTAAATAAGTCCACGCATAAAGGGCTCGCCCTCAAGCTGGCTATCCGAGATTGGAAAAAGTGTTGACGCAAACGCAATGTTTGCGAACGGTATCATATTGTCTCAAGAAGAAAATTACGGAGTAACTTATGTCAAATTCACTTCCTACACTTTATCAGCAGTTCATTCATCTTTCGCGTTACTCCAGATATCTATGGGATGAAGGCCGCCGAGAAAGCTGGGAAGAAACAATTGGACGCTTCTTCGATTTCTTCGAAGGACATCTGAAAGAACAGCATAGTTATGATATCAAGAAAGTTCGCAAGGAACTTGAAGAAGCTGTTCTGTCACAGAAGGTTATGCCTTCTATGCGTTGCGTCATGACTGCTGGTGAAGCACTCAAGCGCGAGAACGTTGCTGCTTATAACTGCTCGTATGTCGCAGTCAATAGTCCACGTTCGTTTGATGAGATTCTATACATTCTTATGAACGGAACTGGTGTTGGTTTCTCTGTCGAATCAAAAGATGTCGAACAGCTTCCTATCATCGCAGAAGATTTTCATCCTTCAGAAACCACAATCGCTGTAGCCGACTCAAAGCTCGGTTGGGCTAAGGCTCTCAAGGAACTTATTCATCTTCTCTATTCTGGACAGATTCCAAAGTGGGATTTGTCAAAGATTCGTCCAGCAGGAACCCCACTCAAGACTTTCGGTGGTCGTGCTTCTGGTCCAGAGCCGCTTGATGCTCTATTCAAGTTCTGTATTGATATCTTCAAGAAGGCTGCTGGTCGTCGTCTAAACACATTGGAGTGCCATGACATTGTATGTAAAATCGCTGATATTGTTGTTGTGGGTGGCGTTCGTCGTTCTGCTCTTATTTCTCTTTCAGATTTGAACGACGACCGTATGCGTACAGCTAAGTCTGGTCAGTGGTGGCTGGACGAGTCACAGCGTGCGCTTGCTAACAACTCCGCTGTCTATAAAGAAAAGCCTGATATGGGTCTATTCATGGAAGAGTGGAAATCTCTCTATGAATCAAAGTCTGGTGAGCGTGGTATCTTCAATCGTGCGAGCGCGAAGGCTACAGTCGTCAAGCATGGTCGTCGTAATCCAGATTATGATTTCGGTACGAACCCATGTTCGGAAATTATTCTACGCGACAAAGAATTCTGCAATCTTTCGGAAGTTGTTGTTCGTTCGACAGACTCAATGGAAGACCTGAAGCAGAAAGTTCGTCTTGCTGCGATTCTCGGAACATGGCAGTCGACACTTACCAACTTCAAGTATCTTTCTTCGTCGTGGAAGAAGAACTGCGAAGAAGAACGTTTGCTCGGTGTCTCAATGACAGGAATCATGGACAACGATCTTACCAACGGAAAAACTCCAGGACTTGCAGAAAGATTGCAAGAACTGCGAGCTGTGGCTGTCGATACAAACGCAAAGCTCGCAGCAGAGATCGGAATCCCACAGTCTGCTGCAGTTACTTGTGTCAAGCCGTCTGGTACTGTTAGCCAGCTTACTGATGCTGCTTCTGGTATTCATGCTCGTCATAATCCATATTATATCAGAACTGTACGAGCAGACAAGAAAGACCCGCTTGCCGCACTCATGATCGACGCTGGTGTCCCAGTCGAAGATTGTGTCATGCGTCCGAACAATGTTTATGTATTCTCGTTCCCAATGAAGGCTCCAGAGAATGCAGTATTCCGCACGGACATGAGTGCAATTGAACAACTTGAACTCTGGGTCACTTACCAAGACAATTGGTGTGAGCATAAGCCATCTGTCACTATCTCTGTCAAGGAACACGAGTGGCTCGACGTTGGAGCGTGGGTATACAATCACTTCGACAAGATGTCAGGCGTTTCATTCCTTCCGTTCAGCGAGCATGTCTATAAGCAAGCTCCTTATCAGGATTGCTCGAAGGAAGAATATGAAGCCGCTGCAGCGCTTATGCCAAAATCAATTGACTGGTCGCGACTCAAAGATTATGAAAAGACCGATACGACAACAGGGGCGCAGGAACTTGCTTGCGTTGCGGGCGGTTGTGAGGTTTGATTATGACCGAGAAGGATTTGTCTTGCCCTTGCGGGGAATACGACTATACGGTCATTTATGAAAAGCGTGGAAAAAAAGCAACTCCTCAGTTCTGTCCCTTTTGTGGGGCAGACGCTGAGGAGGACAAGATAGAAGAGTTGGAAGAGGACGATGACGAATGATGACTACAAGCGAGGTTATCGCGAGGGGTATCAAGACGGCATGGATGCTGCAAGAAAACTACTTGATCCATACCTTCCAATTGCTCCAGTCTTACCAACAGTTCCATCACGCACTTGCAGAGTCTGCGGTATCGATCTTTCTAAAGCCACTGGATATGTCTGTTATAACGGATCTTGTCCCTCCCGTGTGGTGTGGAAAAGCTCCGAAGTAAAATAACTATATAAGTCCATGAGTTATGAAAATCCATGGACTTACAACGGAAAGGCGTTCGACAGTGAAGATATCGGGGATGCGTATGGCTTCGTATATCTTATCACAACGCCAGACAACAAAAAATACATCGGCAGAAAGTATTTCTGGTCGATTCGAAAAGTTAAGGGTAAATCCCGTCGTCAACGATCCGAATCCGACTGGAAAAAATACTACGGATCTAGTGACCTACTCAAAGCCCAAATCAAAGATTCTGACAGAAACCTCTTCAGGCGAGAAATAATTTCTTTACATTCAACAAAAGGTAGAGTAAACTATGAAGAAGTCAGAGAGCAATTTGCTCATGGCGTCCTCGAAGATGAAACCTATCTAAATGACAACATCAATGGGAAGTGGCATCGTGGACCAGAACACATCACAAGCAAATCAAGATTCTCTGCCCTCGCATCTCGGCGGGCACATGAACAAGACCCACAATGATCGTGGAGTCTTGCAGTATTGCATTAGTCAATTCAAAATCAAATCATTCCTTGATGTAGGTTGTGGTCCCGGCGGTATGGTCGCGCTCGCGGGAATGCGCGGACTTGAAGCTGTTGGTATCGACGGTGACTGGGAAGTTCCGAAAGAGAAGGATACGAATATTGTTATCCATGACTTCACAAACGGTCCTTGCTTGCTGACAAAAGCTCAGTTTGATCTTGGTTGGTCTGTTGAGTTTCTGGAACATGTCGAAGAAAAGTATATGCCACACTATATGGCTGCGTTTCAGCGTTGTCAAATTGTAATCTGTACTGCTGCTCCGCCTGGTCATGGCGGTCATCATCATGTCAATGAACAGACACAAGAATACTGGCACAAGAAGTTTGATGAATACGGGTTCACATACTCGCCAGAGTTTACTGAGATCATTCGCAAAGAATCCACTATGCAAAAGCCTTTCATGCAACGCACTGGTATGTTCTACGTGAATCGTGCATTTTCCTAAATGGGAGAAGTAAAGATGAACTATATCTCTAACAATTCAGATCCTATAATTACAAGAGCAGATCTGTTAGCATACGACGAAGGTCTACGCAACTTTATGTTGCAGGTCTATAACTATATGACAGTTGCCCTTGCCCTTAGTGGCTTGACTGCTCTCGGCGTCTATATGGTTCCTGCAATTAGCGCAGCTATCTGGGGAACAGGACTCAAGTGGGTTGTTGTATTTCTTCCAGTTGTTATGTCACTCGGCTTCGCGTTTCTCTTCGACAAGATGAGTACACAGATGGCTAAGATTGCGCTGCTTGTCTTTGCAGTCGCGATGGGCTTGTCGCTTTCATCAATCTTCCTAATCTATAAGATGGGGAGCATTGCTCAGGTATTCTTTATCTCTGCGGCTACGTTCGGTGGCGCTTCGCTCTATGGCTACACTACCAAAAAGGACTTGACAAGTTTCGGTTCTTTTCTTATAATGGGAGCTATTGGATTGATGGTTGCAGGTATCGTGAATCTGTTTCTACAGAGTTCTATGCTTGCCTTTGCAATTAGCTGTATCGCAGTTCTTGTCTTTACCGGTTTGACTGCTTATGATACACAGAACCTAAAGAATACATATGACTACACTGTTGCTGAAGAACATGAAAAGCTTGGCGTGTATGGCGCACTTCAGCTATATCTCGACTTCATCAATATCTTTGTGAGCTTGCTCCAACTTCTCGGAGATCGTAAGAATGATTGAACCTATTAGAATTTTCGTCGGTACCTCGTCTAACAACGAAGACTCTGAAGCTGAAATGGTACTGGAGTATTCGCTTCGTAAGAATACCTCACACCCACTCGAAATTACATGGATGCGTCAGACTAAAGACGAAAATTCTATTTGGGGTGGTTGGCAAACACCGCGTTGGTCAACTCCGTTCTCAGGCTTCCGTTGGGCTATTCCCGAAGCATGTAACTTCCATGGCAAAGCAATTTACATGGATGTCGATCAGGTAAATCTTCGTGACATTGCTGATTTGTATTCTACTCCTATGGCTGGTCTTCCGCTGGCTGCACGTCGTGGTACTCGTTTCGGTGGTCATGAGTTTTGCGTTATTCTTTTTGATTGCGAGCGCATGGCTGACTATCTTATTCCTGTTGCTCGAATGAAACCTAATCCAGAAGCACATCATCGCTTTGTTGGTATGTTCTCTGGTTCGGAACTTGTTCTTGATCTTGATCCGCGCTGGAACTGTCACGATGGAGACGGTCGTGCCATCGAAGATATCTGGCATCTTCACTACACGAAGATGGAAACACAACCGTGGAGACCAGCATGGTTTACTGGCAAGACACAGGAACATCCGCGT
>Ga0222714_10004000_pt1 | contig 14685 bp, 11 predicted proteins | sample C33_3DmetaG_FD_165048 | JGI IMG/M metagenome (GOLD analysis project Ga0222714, IMG submission 165048) | Estuarine water microbial communities from San Francisco Bay, California, United States - C33_3D | ecosystem: Environmental > Aquatic > Marine > Unclassified | place: USA: California... | reverse complement strand
CTGCCGTTGACCACCAGGTAATACTGGCCGCCGGTGTTGCGCGGGTCGGGGCCGTCGGTTTCCATGTCCGGTCCCAGGCGCATCAGCCAGGCGCCCAGCGCGCCGTCGGCGTCGCTGAACAGCGTTTCGCGGGCGATCTCGCGACGTGTCAGCAGTACCGGTTCGGTGCCGAGCACGATGTCGGGCGCGGTATGGTGGCGCTTGCGCGACGGTTTCAGTTTTTCGCGGTAGCCGGGCTTGTGCAGGTAGACCGCGCCGGAATCGGTGCGCGCGCGCAATGTGAAATACGAATAACCATGCGTGCCGGCGGTGATCGGACCGTAGCCGGTATGGTGGTCGGCGTAGTGCACGGCGAGCGGCCGCACCGGATGGGTGTCGCGGCCGAGGCTGCCAGCCCCGGCAACGAACACCTGGAACTGGTCGACTTCGTGGAAATGGGGAACGATCACTTCGTTCGGGCTCATTTCGATCAGGAAAGCCTGCGGGGTTTCCTGCACCGCGTCCATGCGTTTGCCGATGTAATCGGTGCGCCAATGCTCCTCGCCGGTGCCGGTGGATTTGACGAGGCGGCGGCCGGGAGCGGCCTGTGCTGCGGTGGCTACGGCCAGTGTCATGCTGCGTTCTCCTTTGCGGGCAGTTTGTTCAATCGGCCCTGATGTTCGACTTTTTGATCACATCGGCGTAACGCGCCGATTCGGCTTTGACGTGGGCAGAGAATGCCGCCGGGGTGTTGCCGACCGGTTCGGAGCCGTCGCCGGCCATGCGCGCCCTGACTTCAGCGCGCTGCAGCGTGGCCGCGACTTCGCGTTGCAGCGTATCGATGATGGTGCGCGGCGTGCCGGCCGGCGCGAACAGCCCGTACCAGTTGATGATGTCGAAATCGCGCACCCCGGCTTCCATCACCGTGGGAATGTCGGGCAGCACCGCTGCGCGCTGCCCGCTGGATACCGCCAGCGCGCGCAGACGGTTGTTCCTGAGGTGCGGCAGCACCGAGATCACGCTGGCGAAGGCGGACTCGATGCGCCCCGACAGCATGTCGGTGTAGGCGGCGCCCATGCCCTTGTACGGCACATGGTTCATGCGCGCCCCGGTGCGGAACTTGAACAGCTCGGTGGTGAGATGAATGATGCTGCCCTGTCCGGCGGAGGCGTAGTTGATGCGTTCGGGATTGGCCTTGCTGAACGCCACCAGCTCGGACACGGTTTTGGCAGGGATTTTCGGGTGCACGATCAGCACATAGGGCTGGCGCGTGACCTGGGTGATCGCGGTGAAATCCTTTGTCGGCACATAACGCGCCTTGTAGAGCAGCGGATGGATCACCAGCGTGGTGCTGCCCATCATCAGCGTATGTCCGTCCCGGGGGGAATCCTTGAGGATTTCGGCGCCTATGCTGCCGCCGCCGCCCGGCCTGTTGTCGACGACGACATTCTGGTTGAAGCGCGCCGCCAGTGGCGTGGCGACCGTGCGCGCCGTGGTGTCCATGCCGCCGCCGGCTGCCAGCGGCACGATGATGCGTACCGGCTTGTCGGGATAAGCCGGCGCCGCGGCGTGAAGTGTCAGCGGCAGCAGGCAGGATGCGGCCAATGTCGCGACCATGGTTTGTTTCATGTCGTTCTCCTCGTGTGTGATCAGCCGCCGATCGCCAGTGTCCGGCAATCTTCCACCGTTTCCAGCGCCGCCAGCTGCGCGTGCAGCCTGGCGGCCTGCGCATGCGCGCCGGCCATGCGCATGAACTTGGTCTGCAGCTCCTCCGCGGACAGCGGCGAGGCCGGCGTGCCCTTGAACTCCTCGGCAAAACGCTCGAAGCGCCGGCCGTCCTTCAATTCGACGGCCACCCGCGTGGCCCAGGCTCCGCCCTGTTCGGCAGAACCCATTTCCACGACTGTAAGCCGTTTCGCCAGTGCGCGCACGCGCGGATCGTTCAACGCCGTTTCGGAGAACGCCAGCGGATCGTTGACGTCGTGGTAGAGCGCGGTGGCTGCGCAGAAGGGCACGCTGTACTGCGCGCCGGCGACGTCGCGCGGCTCGCGGATGTCGTGGTGCGACAGCACCTTGTGGCGGGCGTGGATGGTCAGACCCGTCACGTCGTCACCGTTGAAGTTGTGTTCGGCGCGCAATTCCTGCAGCGACTGCACGGGGGTGTGCGCGGTGATGTGGCAGGCGTAACGCTTGAGGCAGGCGTGGACGATGTCGTAATGCGTGCCCAGGCCTTTGGTGAACTGCGCGGCGTCGCCGTCGCGGGCATAGGCCTCGAGGTAGCCGTATTTGCCTTCGAGCACCGTATCCGGGCCTTCGTAGCCGTCGCGAGCGAGCAGCGCCGCGACGACGCCGGCCTCGGAGGCGCGACCCATGTGCAGGCGTTTCACCATTGCGCCGTTGCCGGCCTTGGCGAAGGCGAGCAGCCCGCCGCTCAGCGAACCGGCGATGCCTAGCGCCTGGGTCAGTTGTTCACCGTCCAATCCCAGCAGCTTCCCGGCGACGATGGCGGAGCCGAATGGGCCATTGGTGCCCGGCGCATGAAAGCCCAGCGACTCGGTGGTCTGTTTCGCCGCGAGCCCGATGCGGAACATGACTTCGGCGCCGGCAACAAAAGCGGTCAGCAGTGACTTGCCGTCTGCACCCAGCGCCTCTCCCGCGGCCAGCGCCGCCGGCAGCAGGATCGCGCCGGGGTGTACGCCGGCGCTGGGCTTGCGCAGGCCGTCGAGTTCGAAGGCGTGCGCACACACGCCGTTGGCGAGCGCCGCCGCGGGCGGTGCAACTTTCAGCGCGGTGCCGATGACCCGGCTGCCGCCGTTGCCGCCGCAGTGCTGCACGTGGCCGGCGACGATTTTGCTCCATGGCAGGCGTGAGCCGAACAGCGCGGCACCCGTGGTGTCGATGATGCACTGGCGCGCGCGTTCACGCGCCGCGGCGGGAATGTCCTCGTAGCGCAGCGCGGCGGCCCAGGCCGCCAGCGTGCGTGCCGCCGTCTGTGCCTTTGCCGCCGCGTCCATCCTGCGCTTACGCCGTCAGCAGTTTTGACAGCATGCTGGCGTCGGGCAGCTTCTCGATGCCCATCACCGCGTCGCGCAGCTCGGCGACGCGCGCCTTCGGCAGCGCCTTGATCGCCAGTTTTTCAAATTTCTCGACGATCTCGGCGTCCGACGCAAAATGTTTCTCGCTGCCGCGTGCGGCTTCGACGGTGCGTTTCATCACCGTGCCGTCGTTGAGATGGAGTTCGACGTGGACCTTGTGGCGCAGCTTGGCACCCAGCGCGGTGATCGCCGGATCGTGGAGGACCTCGACCTTCTTCGACAGCGCGATGCGCTGCGGGTCGGCGACCATCGCCTCGGTGAACTGGTCGACAAAGCAGTCGTTCTCGATCAGCCAGGCGGCGATGCAGTACGGCATGTTGAGCTGCGCCGAGGTGAGGCCCTGCGGTTCGTATGGCCAGCCGACATGGTGCACCGTGACTTCGGAGCCGTGGACGACGATCTTCTTCACGTCGTTATGGGTGAAGGGGCGCTCCTTGCGCATGTCGCGCAGCGCGTCCAGCGTGGTGTGGTTGGTGCCGACGCAGGCGTAGAACTTCAGTGCGATGCCCATGGTCTGCCAGACTTCGCCGAGACCCGCGGTGAGTTCCTTGAGATTGAACTTGTCGGTGGACTGCGACATGGTCGTGCAGAAACCGCCGTACTCGCTTTCGAGCACGTTGAGGATGCCGGTGAAGCCGGCTTCGGCGAACAGCGCGCCGTAGAGGCCGGACTGTGACGAGCGGCCGGCGTGCATGCGTTTGACCATCGCGCCGAACTGCGCGGCCATCAGGCCCGCAGCCTGGGTGCCGGCGATGCCCAGCGCGTGCACGGTTTTGTCGACATCCAGTTTCAGTCCGCGCGCGGCGCCGGCTGCGGAGGAGAATACGCCCAGCGTCGCGCCGGAATGCCAGCCCGAGGCGATGTGCGAGGGGCCCATGCACAGGCCGACGCGCGGCCCGATTTCATAACCGGCGACCGCGGAGGTCAGGAATTCCTTGCCGCTCATGCCCGGCTTCATTTCGGTGATCGAGATCAGCGACGGCAGCACCACGGCGCCGACATGAAGCACGCCGGCACGGTGCACGTCGTCGAGTTCGAAACCCTGCACCTGCGTGCCGTTGACCAGCGCCGCATGCGGCGCCGAGAGTTTTTTCTTGGTGCCCCACACGCTGCACTGGCGCGTCGTGTCTATGCTCTCCAGCTTGTCCTGCAGGATGCGGCTCCATTCAAGGTCGGCGCCGTAGAGCGCGCAGCCCAGCGAGTCGAGCATCAGCAGCTTGTTGCGGTGGCGGACTTCTTCGGGAATTTTTTCATAGGTCAGCCCGGAGACGAATTGCGCGATGCCGCGGGTGTAGGGATTGGAGTGGGTCGATTGTTTGGCCATGAGGCTGAATCTTTCTCTGAAAGCGGTATAAAATTATCAATAAAATCAAATATTTATAATTGTACTATGAGCTATTTCGGCAGGCTGACGGCGGCGCCGACGATGGTTGCCAGTTCGGCGACGTCGGCGAGCTGTTCGCAGCGCTCGACGGTGGTGATGATGCGTTCGGCATCGGCTTTCGCCATGCACGGCGCGACGACGTTGCGGAACTTGTGCACGACTTCCTCAGGCGCGAGCGGGTTTTCCGGACTGCCGCGGCGGTGCAGCGCGAGCTTTTCGAACACCTTGCCGTCGCGGGCGGTGATCTTCACGCGCGAGGCGTGGCGGAAAGGCGCGCCCATTTTTTCGATGTCGGGATCGACATGCGCCGTGATGCGCGAAATGAAATCGAGGATCTCCGGATCACTGAGTCGCGCTTCGCGGAACTGTTCGGTGAAGGCCGCGCCGTCGAGCGCGATAACCGCCATGCCGTAATACAGATTCATCTGCGCCGCGGTGACGCCCTGCGCCTTGTATTCCCAGGCGCAGTGCACATGGGTCATCGGCGACAACCCGGTTTCGACTTTGGTGATGTCGCCGGCCTTGAGTTTGTGCTCCTGCATCAGTTCCGACAGTGCATCAAGCGCGCTGTGGATGCTGGTGACACTGGCATGCGGCTTGTAGCCGACGTTGAGCGTTTCCCAGGTTTTGCCCAGCCCGTCGGTGAGGCGCGCGGGATTCGGCTTGTCGGAATATGTTGCGAGGTAGCCGCCGTAGGGGGCTTCCAGCGCATCGAGGATGCCGGTGAAGCCGCGTGATGCGAGCTGCGCCGCATAGACGCCGCTCTGCGCGGCGCGGCCGCTGTGGAAACGTTTGACCATCGCGCCCTCCTGCGCCGCCATCAGGCCCCCGGCCTGCGAACCGGCCATGCCCAGCGCGTGCTGGAACTGCGTCGCATCGAGGCCGAGCATGCGCGCCGCGGTGGCGGCGGCGACGAAGGCGCCGGAAGTGCCCTGCGGATGGAAGCCGCGGAAAAACAGGCTCATGGTCGCGGCGTTGCCGACGCGGTGGCCGATCTCGTAACCGGCGACCATCGCCGTCAGCAGGTCCTTGCCTGAAACTTTTCCGCCTTTCGCTTCGGCCAGGTTCAGCGCCACCGGCGTGGCGATCGAGCCGGCGTGAACAATGGATTCCTTGTGGATGTCGTCGAGTTCGAAGGCGTGGCCCGAAGTGCCGTTGACCAGCGCGGCGAGCGCGGGCGAAGTCTTGCGTCCGAGGCCGATCAGGGTGGCGACGGGTTTTGCGTTCTCCGCGTCGGCGAGTTCGGCGACCTTGCGCGTCCACGGCAGTGTCGCACCGTAGAGGCAGCAGCCAAGGCTGTCGAGCAGCGAGAGCTTGATGCGCGCGACCGCGTCGGCGGGTATGTCCTCAAAACGCAGCGCCGCGCCGAAACGGGCGAGGTCGCGGGTGGCGTTGGCCAGCAACGGGGGTTTGTTCGATGACATGGTTTAAGCTTTCGCGGCGTGTCCGGCGGAAGTGCCCGCGAGCTTGCCGAACACCGCGCCCGACACCAGCCCGGTGCCGCTGGCGTAGTTGAAGTAGAACAGCCCGCCGACCATTTCGCCGGCGCAGTAGAGGCCGGGGATCGGCAACTGGTTGGAATCGACCACCTGCGCGGTCTCCTTGTCTATGCGCAACCCGCCGAAGGTGAAGGTGATGCCGCAGGTGGTGGCATAGGCGTCGTAGGGCGGTGTGTCCAGCGCCTGCGCCCAGTTCGATTTCGGCGGCTCGATGCCGGTCGTGCCTTTGCCGTCCTTCACCACGTGGTTGAATGGCACGTCCTTCATCACCGCATTGTTGTAGTCACGCACGGTTTTGAGGAAACCGTCGGGGTTCACGCCTTCGAGCTTGGTCGCCAGTTCTTCCAGCGTGTTGGCGCTGACCTTGGTGACGAACTTGATGCGGTATTCGGAGCGCAGCAGCTTGGTGACTTTCGAATCGAACACCTGCCAGGCGAACTGGCCCGGTTGCTTCAGCACTTCGCCGCCGTACTTGGCGTAGGTAAAGGAATGGAAGTCTATGCCCTCGTCGACGAAACGTTTGCCGTCGGCGTTGATCAGCAGGCCGAAGATGTAGCTGTGTTTCTGGAACTGGTCGCCGACGTTGACATCGCCGAATTCCGGCGCGTAGCGGTCCCAGCCTGTGGCATGGCAGCCCGACCAGTTGCCGTAGGGCGCGGCGCCGATATCCAGCGCCATCTTCAGGCCGTCGCCGACGTTGTAGCGCGTGCCGCGCACCTTCGCCAGTTCCCAGCCCGGACCGAGATAACGCGCGCGCATTTCGGGATTGGCCTCGAAACCGCCGCAGGCGAGCACCACGGCCTTCGCATTGATGTCGAAGGCTTTGCCCTTCTGCCGCACGCGCACGCCGCTGACGGTCGCGCCGTCATAGATCAGGCTGATCGCACGGGTTTCGTACATGACTTCGATGCCGGCTTTCTGTGCGGCCTTGTCGAGGAACTGCACCAGCCCGGCGCCGCCGCCGTTGACCTCGATCGGCATGTTGCCGAAGAACCTGCGCTTGCCGTCGACTACCGCCGACTGGCGGCCCCAGTTGGGCACGAACTTCACGCCCTTGGAGCGCAGCCACACCATGGTGTCCAGGCTCTCGTTGACCAGGTATTCAGAGAGATCGGGATCGGTGCGGTAGGCGGTGAGCTGGTAAATCTTGTCGAGGAATTCCTCGCGGGTGTTGGTGCCGAAATCGGTGTTAACGATTTCTTCCGGCGTGATGTCGGTGACGCGGGTGAGATCCTCGACGGTGTTGTAGGCGAAGCGCATCACGCCGCCGGCAAACCGGCTGTTGCCGCCGGATTCGTCTTCATTGGCTGCTTCGAGCACGGCGACGCGCGCACCCTGGTCGTGTGCGGCCAGTGCGGCGCACAGCGCGGCATTGCCCTTGCCGACGACGATTACATCAAAGCTGTTCATTAAATGGACTTTCGGGGAAAGGGGAGTGTGCAGAACGACTGCGGGAGTGGCGAATTTAGGACTGCATGCCCTGCAGTGTCAAGGTGACGCAATGCGGAATACACGCGGCCTCGCGGCAGTATCATCGCAGGCATCCGCACGCGGAATCCGAGGACACGATGCGACGGGCAGTGCAGCGGCGGATTGCGATTCTTGCGGATGACCCGGGATATGCCGCACAGGGACGCCACTGCAGCCGAGCGCAGGCCGCGTCGTTTTTTTTGCCGTTGTCAGCGGCCTGCTCATGCTGGCCGGCTTGTCCGGCGGTGCGATTGCCGGAGCCGCATTGCTCAATATTGCGATCCACGGACCCGCCGCGGCCATGGCGGATTTCCGCTTTGAAGGCATGTCGGGAGTCAGCGTGTTCTGCTGGATCCTGCTGTCGGGCGTCGGCGGCATCCTAGTCGCCGCCGCGATCTGGCAGCGGTTGATGACGCGTTGGGGATGGACATCTGCCGCAATGGCGGAGCGGGTGCTGAGTTACGGGCTGCGTTGAAGTGCAAGGCGGGGTTTGCCCAAGTTCAGGCCGCCACCCGTTTCGGCCCGCCGCGCCCTGCCGCCAGTTTCGCAATCTCGCGCACATCCTGCGCGTTCTCGAAATCCTGGATCGCCGCATACAGCCGCGCGACGTTGTCGGCTGACAGCGCGCGTGCGGCGCAGTTGTCAAATTTTTCCTTGAGCATTTCCGGCGGCAGCGGCTTGTCGACGCTGCGGCCCAGCGCCTGGTCGGTTTTGGCGCTGAACACGCGGCCGTCGGCCAGTGTCACTTTCACTTCGGCGCCGAAATGGTTGTCGGCGGGGAACTGCGCGGTGGTGTAGGTAGTGGAATGGATTTTCGGCAGGATCGCGCGGGTGGCGGGGTCTTTCCAGGTGTCGCCCTCGAACTGCTCGATTTTTATGGTGCGGTCCTTCAGCACGCGCGCCAGCGTGTACTGCACGCTGAACTTGGCGTCGAGCGCGGATTGCGGGTCGGGGCGGTTGGTGTGTTCCAGCCGCCGCGGATGGGTCCAGGATTCGATTTTCGCGACCTGGTCCGGCTTCAGGTCGTGTTTGTGCACGAGTTCCAGCATGCAGTCGATCGCCGGGTGCGTGCTGCCGCAGCAGGGGTAGGACTTGATGGCGATGCCGGGGCGGGTGATGTCGAGGGGATTGGCCCAGGCAGGGATGGCTTTCGCGGCGTCGTAATTGCCGGCGCCGTTGAAGACTTCGAAATAACCCTGCTTGTGTTCGAAGGCCTGGCTGCCTGCGGTGAAGCCGTCGCGCGCGAGCAGCGCGGCGAGCAGGCCGCTGCGTGCGCAGTGGCCGACGTGCAGCGGCTTGGTCATGGTGCCGAAGTTGGATTTGACGCCGCTGGAGAACGATGCCGCGATCGACAGCGCGGTGGCGGTTTTTTCGACCGGCAGTTTCAGCAGGTGCGCGCAGGCGGCGGCGGCGCCGAACACGCCTATGGTCGCGGTCGGATGCCAGCCTTTGGTGTACTGGTGGAAATTCACCACCATCGACAGCTTGCACTCGGTTTCGAAACCAGTGACATAGGCGGCGATGAAATCTTTGCCCGTTGCACCGATCTCATCGGCGAGCGCAAACAGCGCGGGCAGGATGGGCGCAGAAGGATGGCCGCCCAGCGTGTTGTTGCAATCATCGAAATCAAGCGCGTGCGAAGCGGTGCCGTTGACCAGTGCGGCGTCGAGTGCGGCGATGCGCCGCGCATGGCCGAACACCAGCGCCGGGCCGCTGCCCGAACCCGCGACGCCGAGCACGATGCGCGTGGCGTCTTCGCTGGCGCCGGCGAGTGTCACGCCGACGGTGTCGAGGATGCCGACTTTGGCCCAGTGCACAGCTTCGGCCGGCAGGGCGCCATATTGTAACTCATTGATTTTATTGGATAAATCTGTGGCGAAGCTCATCGCGCTGCTCCTCTGCGGCGGCGCTGCGGATCGCGCGTCGCGTGTTTGTAATGGCGGAAGAGAGTGGGAGTCGAACCCACACAGGACCGCTCGCGGCCCCTACCGGGTTTGAAGTCCGGCCGCCCCACCGGGAGCGATTCCCTTCCATATTGCAGCCGATATTGTAAGGCGGCACGGCGGTGAGCGTAAGCGCGTTCCAGACTGTGATGGCAGGCGGATGCGCGCCGGCGGCGGCGCTATACTGTGGCCGTTTTCAAAATACAAGGGGGAGAACATCATGCAGGCATCACGTACCTGGATCGCGCTGGCCGCATGTGCGCTGGCGCTGTCACCGGCGGTTGCGGCTGCCGCGGGATATCCTGAAAAACCGGTGGAAATGGTGGTTGCCGGCGGTGCCGGCGGCGGACTGGATTCGACCGGGCGCGCGCTGGAAACCGCGTTGCGAGAAACGAAACTGTTCCCGCAGACCTTCGCCATCAAGAACGCCGGAGGCGCCGGCGGCAACGTGGCGCGCGCCCAGGTCAACCAGAAAAAGGGCGACGGCCATGTGCTCTATGTCGAATCCAACCGCATCTATGTCAACCGCATTGTCGGCACGACCAAGCTGACCCACAAGGATGTAACGCCGGTCGGACGACTGATCACCGAATACCTGGCCTGGGTGGTACGCGCCGATTCGCCGATCAAGACGCCGAAGGATGTGTTCGACCAGTTGAGGAAGGATCCCGGTTCGGTGGTGTTCGGCGTCGGCACGGTGCCGAGCAACGACCAGATGAACATCCTGCGCCCGGTGATGGCTTCGGGCATCGATCCGAAGAAGATCAAGGTGGTGTCGTTCAAGGCGGGCGGCGACCTGATGATCCAGCTGCTCGGCGGCCACATTCCGGTGATTTCGACCGGCTTGTCGGAAGCGATCGAGCAGGTCAAGGCCGGCAAGGCACGGGTGATCGCGGTGTCGGCGCCGAATCCGCTGCCGGGCGACCTCGCCAAGGTGCCGACCTGGCGCTCGCTGGGCATCGACGTGGCGATCCTGCACTGGCGCGGCGTGTTTGCGCCGCCGGGAATTTCCAAGGATGTGGTCGCCTACTGGGACAAGACGCTGGGGCAGATGGTGAAAAGCGAGGCGTGGAAAAAACAGCTGGAAAAACACGGCTGGTTCGACGCCTATGCGGATTCCGCGACCTTCAGCAAGGACCTCGATGCCGAAGAGAAGATATATGCGCAGATCCTCAGCGACCTCGGCATGGCCAAGGGCCTGAAGAAATAACGCAGCCTGCGGCAATCGCAGCGGACCGCCGGTTGCGACCGGCGGTTTTTTTACGGCCTGCGTGCGGCGCTGAGCAACCCCGGGGCGATTTCCACGGTGCGTGCGCCGTCGGTGACCCAAGCCGTGCCGTCCTGCACGGTGCACTGGATGTGCATCGTGCGCTGCGCAAGTTCCGCCAGCGACTGTGTGGCCACGGGCGGCAGCGCGATCACCGTCAGGTTGTCTGGGCGGGCCAGCGCAGATTGCGCGTCCTGCCACCAGCGTTCGGCATTGCGGCCATACGCGTAGATGCGCACCTGCGCGGCGCGGCCGCAGGCACGGCGCACGGACTTTTCGTCGGGCAGCCCGACCTCTATCCACAGGCGGATGGCGCCGGTGAGATCCTTTTCCCACAGCGCAGGCTCTTCCTCGTCGCTGAGGCCCTTGCCGAAAGCCAGAGCCTCTCCGGCGTTCAGCGCGAAGGCGAGCAGGCGCACCATCATGCGTTCGTCGGTTTCGGAAGGGTGGCGCGCCAGCACCAGCGCATGGGTCGCGTAATAACCGCGATCCGTGTCGGTGACGGTCAGGTCGGCCTTGAAGATGGTTGCGTTGAGCGCCATGGAATGGTTAATGTGCCGCGATGGAAAAAGTGAATGATGAAGAAGTGATTGCCGCGACCCGCAACTGGCTGGAGAAGGCGGTGATCGGCCTCAACCTGTGCCCGTTCGCGGGCGCAGTATACGCCGCTGACCGCATCCGCTACGCGGTCAGCGACGCGACCACGCCGGAAGCGCTGTTGCAGGTACTGGCGGATGAATTGCAGGTGCTGGCTGCTGCCGACGAACAGCAGACCGAAACCACGCTGCTGATCCATCCGCAGGTGATGGCTGATTTTCTCGACTTCAACGATTTCCTCGAGGTCGCCGACGCTCTGGTCGCCGACCTCGGGCTGGAAGGCGTGCTGCAGGTGGCGAGTTTCCATCCGCAGTACCAGTTTGCCGATACCGAAACCGACGACATTACCAATTGCACAAATCGTTCGCCGTATCCGACGCTGCACCTGCTGCGTGAATCAAGCGTCGAGCGCGCCGTCGTCGCGCATCCCGACACCGAACGCATTTACCGGGACAACATCGAGACGCTGCGCCGGCTTGGTCGCGAAGGCTGGGAACGGCTGATGGCCTGCGCGGTGCGCAAGCCCTGATTTATTTCAGGCGCGCCGCGATACCGTCGGCAGCGCGTTTTGCCTCGGCCATCGCATCGGCGAGACTGCCGCCGCAGCCGCTGCGCACCGCGCCGACCGCCCACAGTCCGGGCAGCGCGGTTTCCAGGGCGTCACTGGTGACCAGGCGGCCCGTGGCGTCACGTTTGACGGTGTCCGGCACGAATGAGGCATTGGGATCCAGCCCTATGTAGGCGAACAGGCCGGCGCAGGGGATTTCCTCGCTGCCTTTGCCGTTGTGGATGCGCAGCTTTTCCACCATGTTGCCGCCGAGCACGGCTTCCACAGTGACGCCGAAGCGCACTTCGATTTTCGGGTTGGCGGCGACATGGTCTATGAAATGTTTCTGCGCGCGGAATGCCGTACCGCGATGGAGCAGCAGCACCTTGCCGCAGTACTGTGCCAGCACCAGCGCTTCCTGCAGCGCGGAATCGCCGCCGCCGACCACGGCGACCGTTTCGTTCTGGAACATCGGCCCGTCGCAGTCCGCGCACTTCGACACGCCGCGGCCTTCGAAATCGGCTTCGCCGGGTACGCCCAGCGTTTTCAGTTTTGCACCGCTGGCGACGACGACCTGGCGTGCGCGGTAGCTGCCGCCGGCGGTGGTCACCGTGAAGCCGCCGTCGGCGGCGGCGATCGCGGTCACCGGTTCCTGGATGCTGGTGACGCCGGCATCGGCGTTGGCCTGGGTCAGTTCGGAGGCGAAGGCGGCGCCGCCGGCTTCTCCGCCGGCGGGCGCCGGATCGAGTTCATTCACATTGAGCACGAGACCGCCGAAGAGTTGTTCTTCAAAGGTGGCGGTGCTGATGCCTTGCGCGGCCAGCTTGCCGGCGGCGGTGAGTCCGGCGATGCCTTCGCCGATGACTATGACGTCAAATGCGGTAGTAGCCATGATTGCTCTTTCAATAACGTTTGTTGCGGAAAGGGGGGCGTTGCTGCGGTTTGTGCGCCGCCGGCTTCTGCGACTGTGCCTTGGCTGCAGCACCCGGCGGTGGCGGTGGCGCCGGATCGGCGGCGCCGAGTATGGGCGCGAAGTCCTTGCGCATCTTGCGCGCGTCACCGATGCGCTGGGTGACGGTCAGTGAGTCCAGCGTTTCGAGAATCTCGATCGCCAGCGTGCGGCCTATGCCGGTGGCGTCGCGGTACTGTGCCGCGGTGAACTGGCCGCTCGGCTGTTTTGCGCAGACTGCTTGCGCTGTCGCGGCCAGCACGGCCATGGTGTTTTTGAGGTAAAACCTTTCGGCGCCAACGCGGTAAAGATTGCCGGCCTTCATCTGGCGATACAGAAAATCCTTGAGCAGCGCATCCTTGATTTTCAGCAGCGGCGCCAGTTCCTTCAGCGGCGGCGGATTGAAGCCGGCCGCCAGCAGCACCGGCTGCACGGTTTCCCACATCCGCGTATCGGCGCTGTTGGCGGTGCTGTCGTGGCCGGGAATACGCGCGAGCGAACTGTGGATTTCGATCGTGCGTTTGTCGGCGAGCAGGCGCAGCGCATGGCCGAAGGCGTCGCCGTCGAGTTCAGGTGCCAGCGTCGCGCGCAGGGTTTCGATTTCCAAGCCCGTCGCCTGTGGCTGCGCCTGGTGGAAGGCGCGCAGCTGTTTGACGGCGGCTTCGTGGACGGCGGCCAGGCGCGTGCCGGTGATGGCGATGCGGCGGTCCTTGCCCAGCGGCAGGAGGTCGGCGCGCGCGTATTCCGCGGCGGCGACTTCGGGCAGCAGGTTGAAGACCGCTTCAAAGTGCGCGAGGTCTACCGGTTTGCCGCCGGCGCTCAGCGCGGTGAGCGCGTTGGTGGCGTCCGCGGACTCCAGCGCGGCGAGCACGGCGTCGCGCGCCTTGCTGCGCCGTGCCGCGGGCGGGGCGGGATCAATGATGGTGCCGCCGCCGACGGTGCGCGTCGAAGACTGGTCACGCAGGATGAAACGGTCGCCGTGCAGCGCGGATACCGGTTCGTCGAGCGCCAGCTGCGCGATGATGTCCTTGCCCGGAGCCAGCGCCTCACCGCGGCGCAGCGACACGCGCGCGGTGACGTCGGCGGTGGCGAGATGCAGATGCACCGGCGTCCAGTGCTTCAGCGGATGTGCCTCGGCCTGCAGCACGCTCAGCCGCACGTCGAGTTTCTGCGTCGGTCGGTGGATCGCCGCAGCCATTACCCAGTCGCCCCGGCGCACCGATTCGACGTCGGCGCCGGTCAGGTTCAGCGCGCAGCGTTCGCCGGCGCGCGCCTGGTCCGCGGCTTTGCCGTGGATCTGGATGCTGCGCACGCGCACTTCGCGTCCCGCGGGTGAAATCACCAGCTTGTCGCCGGTTCTTACGTTGCCATTGAACACCGTGCCGGTGACTACGGTGCCGCTGCCGGCGATGCTGAACGCCCGGTCGATGGCGTAACGCAGGTGCTGTCCTTCGGCGCTGCGCTGGTTCTGCGCCGCAGCTTCGCGCAGCAGCACTGTCTTCAGTTCGGCCATGCCGGCGCCGCTGACCGCAGACACCGGGTGGATCGCGACATCGGCGAGCCGCGTCGGCGCCAGCAGTGCACGCACCTGGGCGCTGACCTGCTCGACGCGCGCGGCATCGACACGGTCGATTTTTGTAATGACTGCCGCTCCACGGCGGATATGCAGCAGGTCGAGGATCTGCAGGTGTTCGACGGTCTGCGGCATTACGCCGTCGTCCGCGGCGACCACCAGCAGCGCATAATCGATGCCCGACACGCCGGCGAGCATGTTGCGGATGAAGCGTTCGTGGCCCGGGACGTCGACAAAACCGATCAGGCCGCCGCCGTCCAGCGGCAGGTAGGCGAAGCCGAGGTCGATCGAGATGCCGCGCGCCTTTTCCTCGGGCAGGCGGTCGGTGTCGGTGCCGGTCAGGGTTTTGACCAGCAGCGTCTTGCCGTGGTCGATGTGACCC
>Ga0222714_10003998_pt1 | contig 14686 bp, 14 predicted proteins | sample C33_3DmetaG_FD_165048 | JGI IMG/M metagenome (GOLD analysis project Ga0222714, IMG submission 165048) | Estuarine water microbial communities from San Francisco Bay, California, United States - C33_3D | ecosystem: Environmental > Aquatic > Marine > Unclassified | place: USA: California... | reverse complement strand
AACAAATCAAAAACTAGAAGATTTACTTACTGATATGCACGATAATGATCGTGAAGATGTTTTTGAACGTTTCTATAATAAAGAATTACCACTCATGATGGAAGACTTTAAAAAAATAGAAATGCTTGCTGCTAGAAAAATCAAACATATGTTTGGTGGAGAGATCATTTTTTCTGAAGACACGTTTAAACAAAAACGTTTCGAATACGCCTTAGAACATGATGCTCTTTTTAGTTTCTTAGATATTTATCAAGAAGATGATGATCATATTAGAATCATCGAGGTCAAAGCCACGACATCAAAAAAATTTGATGATGCATGTTTTTATTTCAAGCGTGGTAAAGATAAAAACCACATGTTTGAGCGACATGGAGAGATTTATTACCCTTATCATATTCATCATCAAGAAGTTTCAAATAACTATTTAGAAAAATATCAAACCATGCTTGATAAAAACCATAAAATCGGTGAATATCTTTATGATATTGCATATCAAAGATATATTATTGATCACGCACTTAAAACCAATAAAAAAGTATCATATTTTTTAGCGGTATTAAATCATGCTTATATTTTTGATGGGCGTCATGATGATGAACATCATCCTGTTTATACCGATGACATCATCAAACTTGTTGATGTGACCGAAGTCACAAAAGAAATGATGCCAAAATTAGTATATGATGTTTCAGCGGTTTTAAATAGAGTCGATCTATTAAGTGTAGAAAGAGTCAATGTTGGTAAACATTGTTTTTATCACAAAGATAAAGAATGTCCTTTTGTTCCAATATGTTTTAAAGATGTTCCTAAAGAAGATAGTATATTGACATATTTAGATAGACATCACGGTTATGTTTATGAGAAAAAAGGTGAAAAACAAGATATTTGGGAACTTTTAAATGATGGTCGTGTTCACGCACTTGATTTAGAGGATTCTTTATTAAATCCTAATCATTACGATTCACCGAATCGGATCATAAAAAATAGCATTCAAAAAGAAACAGTTCAATATTATGTGGATCAAAAAGAAGAAAAACCTTATCTCAATAGAAAAAACATCAAAGAAATTTTAGAGACATTTAAGTATCCAATCTATCATTTAGATTTTGAATCATTTCCTGCACCATTACCTAGATTTAAAGGTGAAATACCTTATATGCAATCCTTGTTTCAATACTCATTACATATCGAGCGTGAACCTGGGGTTTGTGACCAACATCTAGACCATGTAGGATTTCTAGCTAGTAATCATAAAGATCAACGACGTGAACTCGTAGAATCGATGTTAAAAGATATTAAAGAAGATGATGGCACCATCATTGTGTGGAATGATTCTTTTGAAAAAACAAGAATTAAAGAGCTTGTTGTCTTATTTCCTGAATATCAAGAAAGACTCCTGGATATACATGATCGTATTTATGATTTGATGAAAGTTGTCAAAGGAGATAAAGAGATTCAAGGGGAATCGATGATGAATTACTATCATAGAAAGATGCAAGGGTCTTTCTCAATTAAAAAAGTATTACCACTTTTCAGTCATCTTAATCACCAAGATTTAGAAGTGAAACATGGCGGAGAAGCAATGGAAGTATTTGCTAATTTTCCTAATTATGACAAAAAAACGTTTGAACAAAAATATGAAGCACTCATTGAATATTGTAAACTAGATACCTATGCGATGGTTGAAATATTAGGTGGTCTAAGAAAATTAAGCGAAAAAGTATAACTATGGTATAATAACTAAGTTGTAAAAAATAAAATAAGAATCGTGCGTATAAAATAACATAGACATGCAGGGTTTTTAGCAACATCAAAGGAGATTTATGTTATTTTCATCATTACCACTGATTCAACCGATTTTAAGGGCTGTCGATAAAAAAGGATACACGACACCTTCCCCGATTCAAGAAGCAGCAATACCTATCATTGTAGAAGGTAAAAATGTATTAGGACGTGCCGAAACAGGTACTGGTAAAACGGCAGCATTTTCACTTCCAATCATTCAGCATTTGAATGAATTAGGAAATAAAAGACATCCAAGCGCATTAATTCTAGCACCAACAAGGGAACTTGTTGAGCAAATTAAAGATTCATTTTTAAGTTATGGTTCTTTTACGAATTTAAGAGTACTTGCGGTTTATGGGGGGATTTCAGATCGTCCTCAAAAACAAAAGCTTGCAAAAGGTGTCGACATTTTAGTTGCGACACCAGGACGTTTACTTGATCTTATCAATCAAAAATCATTGATGCTTAAATTTATTACGCATTTTGTCATTGATGAAGCTGATCGTATGTTTGATATGGGATTTATTTTAGATGTGACTAAAATTATGAACATGTTACCTAAAGAAAAACAAACGATGATGTTTTCAGCAACGCTTGACCGTGAGGTTATGAATTTAGCAGATGAACACATTGGAGACTATGAAGTCATCGATGTTGCAAAAGAAAAAGTTGAACTGAATCATATTACACAACAATTATTTTATGTTTCTAAGCGCAATAAGATTCAATTATTAAAAGATCAAATTAAAAATGGACCTGCTGTTCAAACATTGATTTTCACACGTACAAAGCATGGTGCAGATCAACTCGCAACGATTTTATTAGATATGAAATTAAAAGTTGCTGTCATTCATGGCAATAAATCACAACAACAACGTCTTCGTGCGCTTCAGGGTTTTAAAGCGAACCGATTTGAGTTTTTAATTGCAACTGATGTTGCAGCAAGAGGACTTGATATTCCTGCTTTACCTAGAATTATTAACTATGATGTGCCAGAACAAGCAGACGCATATATTCATAGAATGGGTCGTACAGGTCGTGCTGGTTTAACTGGAGATGTGTATACCTATTGTTCAAAAGAAGAAAGATTGTTATTAAAACCAATCTTTAAAGAACTTGAAGCGCCCCTTATTTCTACATCACATGCTTATGAAGAAATTGTTGAAGTGAAAAAACAACAATCACGTCCTTTTGCAAAAAAACAAGGTGGTTACAAAAGCCGTTTATCAGGTAGAAAAAGATAATTTCATTTTTTATAAACATTTCATATAACAATTAAATGACGCCTCGCGTCATTTTTTTATGATACAATCTAGTCAAAGAGGAATGGATGAAAAAGATTAAAAGAAGATATATCGTTTTATCATGGATTGGTGTTATAACCTTATTTTTAGCAGTTGGTCCAAAACAACAATTTGAACGGGTGAATCCATTTATGGCTCAAAATGGTAAAACACTTGTGATGGCACATGCTGGCGGAAAAGGCGTCTATCCAGATAACACAATGAAAGCTTATCAGTACGCGTTTGATCTTGGTGTTGATGTACTAGAAATGGACTTACAAATGACATCAGACGGGATTTTAGTTTTATCTCACGGTGAAAATGTCACAGGGAATACAAGACAACATTCAAATTGTGAGACATTTATTTGGAAAGAAACCTATCAATATTTATATGACAATTGTAATTTTGCATATACCTATCAAGAATCTGATGGGACCTATTTATATCGTGATTTAACGCAAGAAGATGTGTACATTCAAAAAGTATATCTTCCAACACTAGAAGAAGTTTTTCAAACGTTTGGTAAAAACACGTTATATAATATCGAAATTAAAGCCGATAGTAATGCACCAAGGAATGATGTTGCAGATGTCTTATATATGTTAATGGAGCGTTATGATGTCATTGATTATGTCTTAGTAGCGACTGCGTTTGATGATATCAGTGCACATCTTTTAAATACATATCCTGATTTATTCATATCTACGTCTTTAGGTGCTGCACGTACATGGATCATCGGCATGTATACAATGACATCTATTACACTTGGAAGACCATCATATGCAGCCATTCAAGTACCGACAAGTTATGGATTTCCAGTAATAGAAACATTACAATTAGATACACGTTATTTAATTGGTGCAACTCAAAGGCATAATATGGCAATGCATTACTGGACAGTCAATGATGAGGCAACTATGAGACTACTTATAAGTAGAGGTGCTGATGGTATTATTACAGATTATCCCGAACTAATGATGACGATCCTTGAAGAAGAGGCATGATGCCTCTTTTTTTATGCTATAATGATTAATGGAGAAAACATGACATATAAACAATTATTTTTACAATTTTTTAAATTTGGTTTATTCACTTTCGGTGGTGGATATGCAATGATTCCAATGATGAGTCGTGTGTTTGTTTATGAACAAAAACTCATTGATGAACATACAATGACCGATTATATCGCAATTTCTCAAATTGCACCTGGAATGATTGCGATTAATATGGCTAATGTCATAGGAAGACACTTAAAAGGTAAAAGAGGTAGTTTTATCGCAGTGAGTGGTGTTGCATTACCCTCTTTTTTAATTATTTCAATTATTGCTGCATTTATTCCAAATATACTTGATATACCAATTGTTTTAAAAGCAGTTCAAGGGATTGTCATTGCGGTGATTGTTTTATTATCGATTACAGTGATGAACTTACTTAAATATTTAAAAAAATACTGGTATTTATTAACTTATGCATTCATGGTTTCTATGGTTGTCTTTTTCTTTCAAGTACCGATTGTTGTTGTGATACTTTCTGCCATTTTATTTGGAAGCATTCATGCATGGATACTTTCTAGAAAAGAGGTGCCACATGCTTGAATTACTATTTATCTTTTTATATGTTGGTCTTTTAACTGTTGGTGGTGGGATTGTTGCAATTCCTATTATTCAGCAAGAAGTGGTTTCTAGAGGACTTATCTCCTTGTCAGATTTCATACTTATGATTGGTATCGCTGAATCTACACCAGGACCCATTGGAATTAATGTGGCAACATTCGTAGGCTATGATCTATTCGGACTTGTTGGCGCATTTATTACAACAACCGCGTTTATTATTCCATCATTTTTCATCTTATTGTTAAGCATCAATACAATTAAAAAACATCGTCAGCATCTATATGTCAATCAATGGTTTAAATATTTAAAAGCAGTGGTTGCAGGTCTAATCATGTATGCGACATTCACACTTATAGAGATTGGATTTATAACAGAACAACAAACTGTTGAATCAAAATCCTTTATCGTTTTAGCAATCTTAATTGCAGTATCCATTGTCTTATACAAAAAGCCTTGGGCCATCGTTCTTATCGGTGCGATTTTAGGTATATTAATTTATTGAGGACACACTGATGACAAACTATGAACAATTCATTATTTTATGTAATAAATTTACGAGATTACTCTCAGATACATATGATTTAAAATCAACGTCTACGATGGGACAAGTCATACGCATACTAAGACATCGCCATCCACTCATTAAACAACACTTTGAGGCCTTAGATAGTTATTCAGATTTGAGAAATGTTTTGGTACATGAAAAATATGATCGTGTTGTTTTAGCACAACCCTCTGATCACGTTATTCGTCATTTCGAATGGATTTATGAAAGTTTATTAACTCCAGTGACATTAAAAGAACTCATGGAAAAAGAAGTGATAACCATCGATGCCGATGCTTCATTTAGCTCTCTTCTAGATTTAATAAAAAAACACGGATTTACGCATTATCCTATTTTTGAAGATGGCATATTTTTAGGAGTTTTTACAGATAGTGGGGTGACTCATGCACTTGCTCAAACGTCTTTTGAACAATTAGCTGCACTTTATCAAACACCTATAAAGTCATTAATACAATATGATGAACACATTAAAGATGTTTTAGTTGTTTTACAGAAAGATTCTGTTTTTGATGTTTTTGATGCACTTCAAAAAAACGATAAAGACATTGAAACCATTCTTATTGTGACGCAAACGCCACTACAACATGAAAATCAAATCAAAGGACTCATCGTTTCAAAAGCATTAACAAAAATACTAGAAACATATATATTAGGTCCCCAATGAAAACAACCATCACAACACTTAAAAAATTAAGCACACAAGCGTTAAAAAAAACACTTAAACTAAAGATGCCAATCGCATTCCCAACTGAAACTGTTTACGGATTAGGTGCACCCTATGATGATGAAGAAGCGATATTTAATGTGTTTGTTTTAAAAGGGAGACCACTGAACAATCCACTGATTGTTCATGTATCTTCTATTGAGATGATTCATTCACTCGTGGAATCTATTCACCCAGATGCAGTATTATTAATGGAAACCTTTTTTCCTGGACCACTCACTTTAATTATGAAAAAAAGTAATTATGTTTCTGCACTTGTGACTGCGAATCAAGATACAGTTGGCATACGCATGCCAAATCATAAGGTTGCACTTGAACTCATTACTAGAATAGGAAAACCTCTTGTTGCACCGAGTGCGAATATATCAGGACGTCCAAGTGGAACTGAAGCGATGGATGTGTATGAAGATTTCCAAGGTAAAATCCCGTATATTATCGATGGTGAAACGTCAGATGTCGGTATTGAATCAACCATTGTTGATACAACAAGAGAACCCTTTGTTATATTAAGACCTGGTGCCATCACACGAGAGATGATTGAAAAAGTACTGAAAAAACCTCTTGCAACAACGATCAATAACGAAATTATTGCACCAGGCATGATTCATCCTCACTATGAACCCAATCACCCGCTAACAATTTTAAGAGGAAACGACGAACATATTATTTTTTATGTCAATCAAAAAAAAGATGCCCTTTTTATAGGACATGAAAGATTTCTACCGTTTATTGATATTCAAAAGTTATCTTTAGGACAAGACATTAAAGAGATGACAAGATACTTATATCATGTTTTAAGACAATCAAATCATATGGATATTAAAGAAATATATACTCATGAAATCGATCATGAAGGATATATGAATCGACTTTTAAAAGCATCAAAAAATCAGATTATTGACGTTTAAGATTCACTGGACACGCCATCATATGGTTTGACCCAAAAGAAATCACTAGTTTAACAACACTAATCAGTGTAAATAAAATATAGGATAAAGAGTGTCCTTGTTCTACAAGTCCAAATATAAATGCAACGATCATAATGGCTAGCCACCCGAATAATGCTTTATACTTTGTTAATGTTAACGTTCTATACGTGACAACCGTCGTGACTAGATATGTTCCTAGCGCAAGTGAAAATGGAATTCCAAATAAAAATATCATCACAAATGGATAAATATGAAGTGCTGGAAATCTAGTCACATGTTCAGGGTGTTGATTATAAAATTTAATAACGGATTTTGTTGTATTAAAATACGCACCTAAAATCACATCGCTTAACAGTAAAATAAAGATAATGGTTTTAATTGGGTCTAAATAAAAATTTCTGTCTACTAAAAAACTTAAAATATGTCCTAAAAAAAGCCATAAAAAAGCCCAGATTAAATCTTTTTTTAATACCGTTTTACCGATAAAAGGATGTAAAAATGATGGTACATTTAACATGGTTTTTCCTGCTTTCAATACAAATATTATAACATAAGGAAGAAAATATGAGACAGCGCAAAATACTTGATAAAGCGTATAAAAAAGAACTACTTATTATTGATGTTAGAACCAAAGAAGAATTTGCACAAGGTTATATTCCAACAGCTCAGTTGATTCCTCTAGATATCATTATTAAAGGTGAATATAAAGATCTTCCTAAAGATCAACTTATATGTCTTTATTGTCATAGTGGTAGACGTTCAGGAATGGCGAAAAAGATATTAAAAAAAGCAGGATATCAGGTAAAAAATATTGGTGGTATTTTATCTTGGAAACAAGAAATCATTAAATAACACTAAAAACTTCACTTTGTAAAGTAAAATTTACATTTACATTCATAAATATTTGATATCTAAATGATATAATTAAAAATGAAGACGGAGAAAAGTATGCCACTTGTCTATTATGTAGAAGATGATCAATCGATTAGTTACATCATCGAAAAAACTATAGAAAATGCAAATTACTCTGGTGTAGGCTTCAATCGAGGCATGCCATTTTTAGAAACCTTTAAAAAACGTGTACCTGATTTAATTTTATTAGATGTCATGCTTCCTGATGTCTCTGGTATTGATCTTGTAAGAACAATAAGAAAAATAAACACGGATGTTCCAATCATTATTGTTTCTGCTTTGCAAGATGAAATGGATAAAGTGACGGCACTTGATGCAGGTGCTGACGATTACATGACAAAACCATTTGGGGTGTTAGAATTAACCTCAAGAATGCAGTCTAAATTAAGAAAACTCAGAGATTATAAAATATTAACGTTTCAAAACGTCATCATTGACTTACGGAAACACCTTGTAAAAATAGCAGATAAAGAAGTCTATATGACTAATAAAGAATTTGACATCTTAAGAGTTCTCATTAAAAATCAAGGTCAAGTTGTTCCCAAAGAAATCATATTCAGAGATGTGTGGGATACGACCTATATTGGTGAAACAAGAACACTTGACATGCACATCAAATCACTTAGACAAAAATTATTTTCAAATGAAGCTGAAGTGATGATTAAAACTATTCGAGGTGTAGGGTATCAAATCGAATCAAACGAACATTAAAATTAAAGGCCTAAAAACGATAACATTGATGATGTTATCGTTTTTAATTATTCCATGGATTTTATTTTTTATTAATCAAATGAGTTTTGGTGTGACGGTTGTGATTACCATTCTTTTTATAGCGCTCTTGAGTTTTATTATATTCTTGTTACGTCAATTTCAAAAAAGTACATTGTTAGAATCTCAAGCGTATTTAGAAATCATTGAATTCATTCAATCATCCAATCAAGACATCAAAATTTCTAAAGATGTTGTTCATGATAAAAATTTGATGCTGAATTATATTAAAGAAATGCAGTCGACATTAAACAAACAAATTTTAAAGAGTGAACGTTATCGAAAACGATTAAGATTGATTTTAGATGGATTACAATTAGGAATTTTACTGATCGATAAAGATTATAAAATTACATACTATAACAAGAAAATGCATCTTTTTTTCAATCTTGTGGAAAAAGATATGGGGCAATCCATTGATCAACTCGAATTACCTCTCGCATTTATTTCTGTCATTCATGAAGCAGTATCAAAAGGTGCGACACGAAAAGACATAGAATTTAAAAATAAGTTATATGATGTCCAAGTTTCTCCATTTTTAAAAACAGAGTCTAATGAAACACAAGTATTGATTGTTGTTGATGATGTTTCTTTGGAAAGATCAACAGAACAAATGAAAAAGGATTTCTTTTCATATGCATCACACGAATTAAAATCGCCGATTACCTCAATCAAAGGATTTGCTGAACTCATCTTATATGACATGGTGACAAAAGATGACGCAATAAAAGCACTCGCTTCAATTGTGTCTCAATCTGACACAATGACGACACTCGTTGAAGACATGTTAATGCTATCTAGATTAGAAAACTATAAAGAATCTAAACAAATGAAAGTTGACCTCAAAGATACCTTAAAAGAAGTATTGAATGTATTGAAACCAATCATTGAACAAAAAAACATTATCATTTCACATAACATGCATATGATTGAGATGGTTTGTGACCCGATGGATATGTTTAAATTATTTAAAAATATTATTGAAAATGCAATAAAATATTCAAAAGATAATGCAAAAGTAACGATTAAATTGCATCATGTTAACGAGGAGATGTTATTTGTTGTTAAAGATGAAGGATTTGGAATACCTTCTATTCACCAACCCCGTATTTTTGAAAGATTTTATCGAGTGGATGAATACAGAAATGAAGGTGGAACAGGATTAGGATTAGCGATTGTTAAACACATTGTTATGAAATATGATGGCATCATCAATTTAGAATCAAAAGTGAATCAAGGGACACTCGTTGAAGTCTCAATACCAATTAAGAAATAAATCAGGTGAATACTTGATTTTTTTTATGTTTTTATATATGATGGATAACATATCATTTAAAAAGTATTGGAGTATAACACATGATCATCGTCTATGATTCACTAACAGGTCAAGGTAAAAAATTTGCTTCGAAATTAGGTTATGAAGCAATTAAAATAAGCGACTATCATGAAGATAACGACCCTCATATTTTTTTAGTAACTCGAAGTTTTAATTTTGGTGAAGTTCCAAAAACGACCCTTGATTTTTTAAATATTTATCATAAACGTGTCATCGGGACAGCAGTTTCTGGTAATAGAAATTGGGGTACTAATTTTGGGAAAGCAGGCGAGGTTATCGAAAAGAAATATCAGATTCCACTTGTGATTAAATTTGAAATGGCTGGTATGGAAAATGATATAAAAAAAACTAAAAAGTTTATCGAAGATTACTTAAATAAACACACATAATAAATAATAAAAAAAGTAAGTAAAGGTATTTCATATTTAGATAAAATTTTCACACAAAAAATTTACAAACGATATAAGTAAAAAAGTTAACAAAAAATGCAAAAGTTTTATATAATGTAAACATATTCAAGCGTAATTAGATAAATGAGGTGATTTGTATGGACCGTAATATGGTGCCAGAGTGGATATTACTAAACAATCAAGTAATTGATGAAAATGGTGGTATAAAAGATTTAAATAAAGACAAAGAGGCTGTTAAGTCTTATTTTTTAAATTATATCAACAAAAAAACTCAATTTTTTCATTCACTTGAAGAAAAACTAGAATATCTTGTAGAGAACGAATATTATGAAGCTGAATTTTTAAATCTCTACACCAAAGAACAAATTGCTGAAATTTATGACATCGCTTACCAATCAAAATTTAGATTTCCAACTTACATGGGTGCATTTAAGTTCTACAACGATTATGCCCTAAAATCTAGAGATGGCAATAACTTTTTAGAACGCTATGAGGATCGTCTTTCTATTAACGCTCTTTACCACGCCAGTGGAGACATGGACAAAGCAAGAAGATTGATTCGTTCTTTAATTGCACAGGACTTTACACCTGCAACGCCAACCTTACTAAATACGGGTAAAAAACATCGCGGTGAGTTTGTATCTTGTTTTTTATTAGAAGCAGGAGACTCTTTAAATGACATCTCAAGAATTGGTGAGTTTTCAATGCAACTCTCTAAAATTGGTGGTGGGGTCGCTATTAACCTAACCAATCTTCGTGCAAAAGGTGAATCTATTAAAGGCGTTCCAAATGTCTCTAAAGGCGTCATCGGTGTCATGAAACTACTTGATAACAACTTTAGATACGCGGATCAAATGGGACAACGAACTGGTGCTGGGGCTGTGTATTTAAATGTATTCCACCCAGATATCGAAGACTTCTTACAAACCAAGAAATTAAACGCAGACGATGACATTCGTATTAAAACATTATCGATGGGTGTTGTCATTCCAGATAAAATGATTGAACTTGCAAGAGATAACAAAGAGATGTATGTTTTTTATCCACACACGGTATTTAAAGAATACGGTAAAGACTTCGCTGATATTGCCATTGAAATGGATAAATGGTATGACGAACTCGCTGAAAATCCAAATGTAAGAAAACGTAAAATCAATCCGCGCAAACTACTCGATCAAATCGCAACGCTTCAAGGTGAAAGTGGATATCCTTACATTATGTTTGCCGATAATGTCAATAATCAAAATCCACTTGCTGACAAAGTTAAATTCTCTAACTTATGTACAGAAATTTTACAACCAACCATCACATCCCATTATGCTGATTATGACAAAAAAGAACAAGATGATATTGGATTAGACATTTCTTGTAATCTCGCTTCAGGTCATATGGGAAATATGATGAAACACAAGACAATTAAAGAAACTGTTCGTGCAGCAATGGACATTATGAATTCGGTATCTACAAAAACAGACATTTCATATGTACCAGCGGTAGCAAAAGCGAACCGTTTAAACCGTTCTATTGGATTTGGTATTATGGGTCATCACGGATACATTGTTGAAAACTATATCGCCTATGGCTCAGAAGAGAATATTGACTTAATTGATGTTTTCTTCAACGCCGTTAACTACTATTCATTAGAATATTCGATGGAACTTGCAAAAGAAACTGGATTAAAATTCTACAAATTTGAACAATCAAAATACGCAGACGGTTCATATTTTAAAGGTCGTGGCGAAATATTACCTAAGACCGATAAGGTCAAAGCTTTGTTTGAGGGGATGCAACTTCCCACTCAAGAAGACTGGAAAGTATTACAAGAAAACATTAAAAAATACGGATTATACAATTCACACAGACTTGCAATTGCACCAAATGGATCCATTGGTTATGTCATGAGTGCAACGCCTTCTTTAACACCAGTTAAACAACTTGTTGAAGAAAGAACATATGGGAATTCAAAAACTTATTTCCCAATGCCAGCGTTAGATGTTGCAGAATTCATGTATGAAACAGCATATCGTATGGATAATTTTAAAATTATTGATGTCATTGCAACTGCTCAAAAACACGTTGATCAAGGAATTTCTTTCGAATTAGGAATCACTTCAGAAGAAACCACAAGAGACCTTCAAAAATATTATTTATATGCTCATTATCAAGGCATCAAAACCCTTTATTATACAAGAACTCAAAAATTAAAAATTGACGAGTGTGAATCATGTGCCGTCTAAGGAGAAATCATGGCTAGACAGCCTTTAAAAAGAAAAATTGAAGAAAAAGTAAAACCACAATTTCCACAACCGATTGATTTTGATGGTGCAAACTGGAACGAAATGGAAGATGATTATACACAATTATTTTATGAACAAAATCTCTCACAGTTTTGGCGTCCAGAAGACATTAGTCTTCAGTCGGACTTAAATGTCTGGGACATCCTCCCTGATGAAGTTAAAGATGCCTACTCGAAAAATCTACTCGTACTAACATTTTTAGACACGTACCAAGGTGATATTGGTATGCCTGTTGTATCACGCTCTTTAGATGATCGTTTTCATCAAAGAAAAGCTGTTCTAAACTTCATGGCAGCGATGGAAAATGCTGTTCATGCAAAAAGTTATTCTAATATTTTCATGACGTTTTTACCAAGTCATAAAATTTCTGAATTATTTACTTGGGGAAATAAAAATGATAATCTTCAAAATATCATGAGTTTAATTGTTGGTGCGTATGAAGTCTTAGATCGTTTTACATACGTTAGAAATTACGATCCTGAAAAAGTAGATTTCACAGAAGAAGAATTCTTAGAAGCGCAATGGAAAGCAATGTGTGCATCCGTCTTTTTAGAGTCTTGGTTATTTTATTCAGGGTTTTATTATCCACTGTATTTTTATGGACAAGGTAAATTAATGCAAGCAGGAGAAATTATCAACTTGATTTTACGAGATGAATCGATTCATGGCTTATATGTTGGAAAATTATCTCAAGAAATATTTGAAACATTTGATGCAGAAAAACAAGAAGAACTAAAAGGTTGGATGTTTAATTTACTCCATAAGTTATATAAAGAGACATCGGAACTTGTTGAAACCATTTATGATCCTCTAGATTTATCACATGATGTTAAAATCTTTGTAAGATACAATGCGAATAAAGCACTTATGAACTTAGGATTTGATCCAGTTTATCCTCAAGAAGAAGTCAATCCACTTGTCATTAATGGTTTAAACACAGAAACTAAGACCCACGATTTCTTTTCTATGAAAGGAACAGGCTATCAAAAAATGAAGACTGAAGCACTAAAAGATAGTGATTTCGTTTTCAATCAACCACCGAGAGGTGCTAAAATCTCATGATTAAAATGTTAACCAAACCTAATTGTCCTCATTGCCAAGCTTTAAAATTATTTTTGAAACATGCAATGAATGATAAGTATGCACCAGATATCGAAATTTATGATCAAGGTGAACAAGCAGATGTTGTTCAAACCTTATTAGATCAAAATAACATTCAAGCATTTCCTTCACTCATTGCATCATCAGGAGAAACGTTAAGTGGGTTTCAACCATCTGCAGTGATGAATTTCTTAGAAAAGCATATTGGAAAAAAATAAAGCGACTCTAATGAGTCGCTTTTTCATTGTTATGACTTGGCAGGGGTAACAGGACTCGAACCCGTACCGACGGTTTTGGAGACCGTTATGCTACCATTGACACCATACCCCTACGCAAAGAATAGTATAACATAAAATCAATCAAAATCAATCTTTAAAGATTGAAGAAGTTAAATCTTTTACAGGCTCTTTTTCGCCTTTTTTCTTACGGTAATAACGCATGACTGATCCATGGAAAAATAAGAAATAAGTCACTACAAATACAGCTGTTAGAAAAATGACAATCGTACGTGTAAGTATGTAGCTATATTCATTGATATCACCACGTGTCGTATTAAGATTGAGTGCTGAAATTTCAAGCTCTGAAGGTGTATTATTTTCAAATTGGTCCATTAAACGGTAACTAGTAGGAATTTCAAAACTACTTGTCTTATATAGTGCGGCTTCATTTGATGGATTGATGGTTGCTAAAAATATAGGAACTGGAGAAAACTCATACACATCACCTTCGACCCAACCATAAAAGATTTCTATACGCTCTATCAATGCATATTCACTACTTTCAGAAATCAAATTATAACCGTCATAATCAAACATAAAAAACACAGGAACATTCTGAAAAGAAAATGGATTTTCGATATCATAAATGAGTGTTTTAAGATCCGTGTAATCACCATCTACTAAAAATGTTGCGTCTGACATTTTGACATTAATTTTAATAATTGGTCTTTCTAAAAATTCT
>Ga0222714_10003997_pt1 | contig 14689 bp, 15 predicted proteins | sample C33_3DmetaG_FD_165048 | JGI IMG/M metagenome (GOLD analysis project Ga0222714, IMG submission 165048) | Estuarine water microbial communities from San Francisco Bay, California, United States - C33_3D | ecosystem: Environmental > Aquatic > Marine > Unclassified | place: USA: California... | reverse complement strand
AATATGCCATCTCTTTATCAAGCATTCGTGCATACAAATCATTTCCGATGTTGTAATGATGCTTGGCATTTGCGGCGGCTTTTACCTTTGTCTGGCGATTTAAAACTGTCGATTTAACTGCGTGGCCAACAAGCGAGATTGAGAACGGGGCTTTATCTAGAACATTGAACTCTAACAACTTAGTTAAAAATTGATCAATTGATTGCACATCCCACCAGCCATCCATATAAGCCTCGCCTAGACCTAATTCGCGTTGAGAAATTATTCGATTCCAGAGACGGTCATCATGGACTTGGATATCCCATGGATTTTTTCCATTGATCTCGATACCTGCCAAACCCAGAAGATGCAGGCTCAATTGCTTGGAATTCATACGAAATATTTTCTTATATTTCTTCAAATCTGAAAAGGGGTTTTCTAGATTTTTGGTAGATGCCAATCAAATTTAATTGATACTTCCCGAACCAGCACGATTACTAATCCGCCCACGATAGCCGAAATCACTTCAGAAAAATCGAGGTAATGCAGCCCGGCATAGGCAAGCGCACCAGCCAGACAAGAGGTCCCGATCGTTTCGCGGTGAAGCAGAACTGGTTCTACTTGGCAGAGAACATCACGAAGCAAGCCACCGGTCACACCACCGATTAATCCGAGTGCAACGATGCTTACAACGTTTGCGCCATTTGCAACCGCATAATTTGCGCTCGAAACCGTCGCAACTGCAAGTCCAAATGTGTCGAGGGAGAGAAGGAATCGACCAACCGGTTTTTTCTGCTTTGCAATGACTGTAATCAAAACTGCGATTGCAATTGACGCAAAGAGCCAAGAGTTCAAAATCCAGGGTGGGCGCTGGCCCATAAAGAGATTTCGAAGAGTTCCACCACTGATGGAAGCGACGGCCGCGATAAGCGCAATTCCACCGTAATCAAGACCTTTACTTGCAGCTATACGTGCACCAACAATTGCGAAGGCAAATGTTGCGATTAAGTCGAGCGCAGTTACTAGCGAATCAATCTGCATTTAAATTATTTTCGACTGACGCAAATTAACAAGCACAACGATCGACTTCAGCAACACCTTCGAGCGCTTCTTCAATATGTTCACCACAACCAGACCAGGTGGCCTTCTTGCAAATCTCGCATGTTACTTTTAAACACATTTTGACGCTCCGTTTCCTTCTTTACATAAGTTTTTTCAAAACCTAAACTTCATGCCATTTACAACGATTCTACTACCCTCAAAAAAGCTCTATGAATCAAATATCGTCCTCAACATGGATACGTTCTTCTTCCAAGTGAGATTCGTAACCGCATAATCTCGAATCTTTTCACAATACTGGTCGTTCTCTTTTATTGCCTTGTCTATTGTTGACTGAAGATCCTCGACATTTTCCGTTACGTAAATCCATGGATTTCTAGAGTCTTGACTTCCTAGTGCATTACGACTTACAACAATAGAACAACCCGCCGCTTGTGCTTCGTGCAAAACCAATGCATCTGCTTCTCCATCTGAAAAAAGTACTAGGACCTTATATCTAGACAGCTGCTCTAATACCTCCTGTCGTTCCCAAGGGCCTTTGAATTTTATCTTCATTACATCGCTGAGAAACTCGACTCTTGGATCCACTATTGGCCCAACAAAATCAATTTCACAATTTGGATTAAGGCTATTAGCTACTTCAAATTGCATCTTCCTGGTTTCCACTTTACCAAGATAAATAACTTCTTTATCTTTTCTTACGACTTTATACTCATCCGAATCAACTGCATTTGGAACGCAGTAAATCGGAGCTTCTATTCCCTGATTTCGATATTCATTCATAATTTGCCTACTTAAAACAATCAAGCCATCTAATTTGCTACTCCATTTTAAAATCTTTGGGAATGCCGAATCGTACTTTTTAGGGAATGCCGAATAACCATAATGGGAAACTACAAATATCCGGGAACGGGGTGACAGTAATCGATAGAAAAAACACCTTCTTGAGAAAAGGTCGTAGTGCAAAAGGATAATTTTAGGTTTTTTGACAAAACAATTAAACCAATCGTGATGACTCCATGAATTCAATAAAGTAAAATCTACCCGTGCCCTTTTAAATTCAACCATTTGTTTTTGTATCAAGTATTCAACAGCGCCCCATCCATTATTTGGAATCCGCATTTCACCTGGGCCAATAATCAATAAATCTGATCCGCTACCTGAAATTTGTCTAATATTTTTATGTGCTGATCGTCGGCCAAAAAAAATAACAACCTTTCTCAGGAAAGTCCCGTTGCGTAAAGATAAAACAACTTTAAAAGCCAAACTATTTTGCATTTTAAAGATTTTGGACCCTCCTTTCTTGCGAATTCTTATCTACACTCCAAAGGGCCAATTGTTTTGATTTTGGTGTTAACCCATCGGCTCCAGAGAAATATTTAGTAAACGTCTTGCATGTATTTCTATTCGCCGCAAAATATCTGTTGATGTGGCTTTCATCGTGCCATAGGGCAATGTAGTCATTTTTCAAATCATCATCAACAAGTCTATCTAGCTCCCTACACATTTCGACAAAATTTTCCTTTGGCCCTCCCCAAATTGCACCATGGATGTATCTTCTTCTATCTGATGACTTTATATAAGCAGAAGAAATTCGATTATTTTCCCAAGTTCCATTGAAAATCTGACCGTGAAAAACTCGTTGTGTATAAGAAATAAGAGTTTTCATAGTTCTTCGAAAGCCAAAATTTCTAAACTTAGTGAAAGAAAATAAAAAACCGGGATGTCTCGCAAAAGTCATATTTTTCATGGCCAGAATTTGTTCACAAAATTCTTTTGGATTGACAATTCTCATGTCTGCATCCAACCAAACTATATTTTGCTTGGGTAATTCACTTTCATATTTTGTTATTTGCTTGAATCTAAGTAAGGTAGCAGAAACCCAGTCATCAAAAGCAGCATGTTTTTTATACACTTTTATTTTTCTGAATTGAGCCTCATTGTTTTCTTCAAAATTTTGATCTGTCAATAAAACAAGATCTATCCGACCTACATAATTGGCACACCCACTTAAATCATTATAAAGATCTTTAAAGTAAGTTATATATTTCCCTGTGGCAATCACAAATATAGTAAAACCGGGTTCGCTTCTTAACATAACTAAAGCTGAAGCCCGGCAAACATTGAATGTGTTGCAATCTTGTGGCCGGAAGTGAATTTAAATTTTATGTAAATTAAATTTTTATTAGACATTAGAGTTAACCGAATAAAGGACATCGAATTAGATGAAGTCGGAAAGATTTGTAGCATCTCTCTGGATGTTAATAGCAATCGCCGTAGGAAAGGGATTGGTTGGACTAAAGTCATTTATTATAAACCGCTTTGAGTGGAATAGACCAGTGATAATTTCGAATTCCGAAAATCCTAATTTGATTAATTCTAAACTTAGCGCATCTCGGTAATTCTCAGTTCTTGCGGTGGTGAAAACAAATTGATGCCTCCCGCTTTTATACATCTCTATTAGATATTGGTAATTATTGTCTATAACGCGGAATGAAGACCAATTGGTTAATTGCCCAAGAGAGTTTTCGTTTTGAACTAGTACTCCGTCTAGATCAATAAACAAAGTGGAAAAAGTCGAACAATATTTCAGCCACTCTTTTTGGGTACCCCAATCTTCATAATTCTCAGCTTTTGTGGTAGCGAAGACATGTCCTCTTGATAGAAGGATTTTAACAACGTCAGAAACATAGGTTTCTTTCGCCCCAGAAAGCTCTTTTGCAGCGGCTAGGAAATCACTAGCGCGGTGGAATTTTACAGCTCCAACATTGATAAGCGAGGAGACAATTTGCTTTTCTATAATGTGTTCTAGTGTATTAGCTGAGTTGATTTTTAAAAATGATTTGTTTCCGGCTTCTATTTCAGGGTAATCCTTTAGGTCGACAAAGGTAATAAAATTTTCTGCGTTTAATTTAGATTCCTGAGAAAAAACAACTTCATTATCGCAGTCTTTCACGATAATGGATTCATCCAAGATTAGCTGTTCAATTCCTTTACATACCGTTTCCACCATTGAGCTAGTTTCTTTTTCTAGTAACAAAATTTCACAAGGAATTCCAAAACTATTTTCTATTCGATTTTTAAGCGCGTTACTCGATATTTTGACAAAATATGAGGCCAACGAAATAACTTGTATTGATGTAATACTACCGGTTGTATTTCTCAATATTCCACGAATTGAGGCTTCGAGCATCGTCTCACCTTTGGGATGCTGCAAAAGAAATTTTGGTCTTCCCAAATTATAACGGGTCGAAAGTCCAGCCGCCGGAATTACTAATACCGTCATTGCCTTGCCTCCAATATTTGCCATGCGCTCCATTTTAGATATGAAATTCGAAGTGGAGATGTCGTATATGGTACTACTCGAAGTATGGCTAATGCCGCGAAAGTATCTAAGGTCTCTAGGGACAAATTTTTCTCAGTTGCTAGTTTTCCTATTTTTTGAGCTAATAATTTTGAATTTAATCTTGAGTTCGCTGTTTCCTCAAATCCAAAACCCCACCAACCGTAGTGAGCATCTAACCAAATCCTTCCCAAATCTATTAGTGGAGTTTCTGCGGGACTATCAAGAAAATCAATAGTCCATACTTCTAGATCTGACGAGACCAAGATATTTTCAAAAGAGAAGTCTCCATGGTTCCACCCACTAAGGGACTTCATTGAATGTATTGACTTTCGCAAATAACTTAAAAGTTGAATGAAAGGATCACGCTCATGCATGCTATAAATCATTTTTTGCAAAGAGTCTATTTTTGAAATTAAATCTTTCTCAACATCCAAATTTGAAACTGCTTCTGATAAAAGCAAATTTAAAAGACTACATATTGAATTTGAAACTGCCTCTACTTCCTCGTTGGAGGCTCTCACTAAAAAATCACCGAGGGAAACACCGGGAGCAATTGACATTTCGTAACCATTGTTCTCAAAGGAACTCAGAATGCTTGGAACTTTTATGTCCCCGAGTGATCGGTTATTGGCTTCACAATGCTTTAAAAATTGCCGTTCAAACCGAATTGCATATGATTCATCAACAAATTTCCTTACAGCTCCACTTTGTCCTAGCTTATTAATGAATTCAAAGCTTGCTCTGGATTGACCGAGTCTCATCCCCGGAAGGTACTCATTATCCATTGATGAAGTCTACCGTTAGACGACCTTTTGCATAGAGAAAATATGAATTGCGATCAATTCAAGTAAATAGAATCCGATTTAGCTAAGTCTAACGGACCGCTCAGGCTAGAAAAGGGTACAAATTTTTGGCTAGTCGCCATAGCCAAATACCATGCTGTCTTTGTGAATTCAGATACGGACAAAGTTCCTACGATACCTTTACTCTTTGACATCATAAAAAGATCAGCTAGTGCACTGTGTGCATAAAAATTTACCTCTTTAGGATTCTTCCGCAAATAGGTTTCGACATCCTCTATCTGATTCCTGGAAGGCCTAAAAAAGTACTTGCGGTTTAAGTTGTTAGAAAATATTTTCAAATCTGGGCAAAATTTGGCAAACTGATCTAGTGAATTATCACTATCAGTAGCAACAAACACATTTCCAATTTGCAATAAATCTGCCATTTTTTTTGCCTCGATTGCGTATTTTTCTATAGAAACCATCGGAACATTAGCTCGCGTCCAGGATTCATCTTCTGAAATATTCTCCCCTCTGCGTATATGCACCGAAAAATATGGCTCAATACCAACATTTAAAAGAAGTTTTTCTGGAAGTAAGGGTTCAAGGTTTTGCATTGTTATGTCTGAAAACTGAAATACTCTTCTGTAGGCCTCAAACAAAAACGGCAACTTTAGGATTTCACTTTCTATAAATGATGCGCCGCGCATTTTTTTAATCTCTTTGATGTTATCTCCGAGCTTTTCACCGTTAAAAACGAAATAATCTTCCCAGGCTTCTTGCCCCTTATGGTTTAAAGTTTCATTCAGTGACCAAACCCAGGGATGCCAATCCTTCCAACCAAGGTTTTCGGTCACAAATTTTTCTTCTCCTGCTCGTGGATAATTTGAAAATTTGGTTTCACGATTCTTTTGCAAGTTTGATGCGATAACACTTGCAATCATTCGAATATTTTTGCTTAGCGGATAAAAGGATAGCCTTGCTTTCTTTTTCCTTCTATAGAAATCTATGTTTGAGAAAAAATATGGTTCGGACTCAAAGATCTTTAACTGTGCCTCTAATTTATCCGCAAATTCAGAGTTTGTGGTCCCATCGATTAAAAAATTTGGCTTGTTGGACATGGTTGAATTTTAGGGTAAATTTAAGCAGGAGAATGTGAACAGGGGGAATAAATCCAATGAAAATTGCCATCCTCTTGTCAGGTCTTCCTCGAAGGCAGATGCACAATATGAAACATTTTCGAAAGTTTATCAAATCTGAGCATGAGATTCAGATTTTTTCTCATTGCTGGGTAGATCCTTATTCAAGGAATCTAAATTCTCCAAATATTTCCAGAAAGAAAGAAAAATCATCAATCCTTGTAAGGATACTCAATAGGTTTGGTTACAGAGTGAAGAATGCTAGATACGATTTGCCCGAAAGTTGGGATCTTGGTGACGATTTGGAAATAAATAATCAATCAGTTTTGGATTTTTTCCCTTGGCATGATCAAAAGTCAAAAGACATGAATAATTTTAGAATGCACTTACTTAGCAATAACATAAGTATGTGGAAATCTATAAAAATAGTCTTCGAGATTTTTAACGAGCAATCCGCTTTAAATACTGAGCAATTTGATTACATCGTTAGGATGCGGTTTGACGTGATTCCACAAATTAATATTGATGAAATCGTGAAGTTAGCAACTGAAAACAAAATCCTAGTTCCATTTACAAGTCATCCACCATTCATGATTAATGATTGGTTTGCGATTGGAACCCCTGAATTAATGGAAATATATTGTTGCCTTTGGGATGATTTCAGGGAAATATTTATGGATACACAGAATGTCCGTGGCGTTTGGTGCAATGAGCTAGGACTTTTTCAACTGTTAAAGATGAAGGGAATTGATTTTGAAGAAAGGGATTTATCCATGCGTTTTGGATAGTTTGGTCAAGCAGGAATTTTGCATAGTGTCACGAACTTATTTTGGAAATAGCCAATTTTGCCAAATCTATAATTTTGCCTATTTACTAACTCCACCACAAGCTAACACAGATTTGAAATGAGAAATGGCGGGTCAACTAATCGCTTATTCACCTGATTCTGTAATACCCATTGACTTGTATCTGTGTATAAAAATCGGCCTAAGTATTCTTGAGCTTATTGTGCTGAATTGTCTTTAAAAACTATATCAATCAACTGCGTGCCATTTGTAGAAATTAACCCATAGTCCATTTTCTCAAAAATTGAATAGCCATTAAGGGCCATGAATCCAATCAACTCTGCGCTTTCAGACCCATTTTTGAAAACTCGCACACTCGAATCCTTGTGGTTTGAAGATTCTGCAGATATGAATGGGTAGGGGTCGGTTAGCAAATTTTTGAGACTTAATTACGCGAAGGTCATTTCCTTCAGCATCTATTTTCAATAAATGAATTTTTTTGTCTAAAAAATATTTCCTAATTACCTTTTCTAAACTTATAACTTTTATAGGAATAACGAACTTAACACCAAGTCTGTTTACCCATGGAACATAAATCTTCCCTGATTCCATCCTATTATCTGACAAATTTGAATAATCCATTACCAGCAATGAGCTCGCTTGATCATCCTTATTTACATAAAATTTTTTGATTTGAAATCTAGCATCCCCTATTTGATCTATGCCCACCTGCAAATATTTAGAATAAAATTTTTCCACTCCATGGTTCAACAGATCGATGCCGACTGAATATACTGTATTTAAATCTCTGGATTGGGAAACGATTTCTTTAATTAGTGCTCCACGAGCACAACCTACATCAATCAAATTGAATTTTTCTATGCCGGAAATTTCCTCCATAACAATCTTGTTTATCTCCATAGAATTCCCCTCATTTTAATTGCAATATAAAAGTTGTTAGAAATAACACAATGAGAATTAAGCGGAAAGACTTCAAAAGTGTTCGCAGAACAAGGACATATATGTTGGACTCGGTATGCAAAACTAACCAAGCTGCTAGTCTTTTAATAACTAACATTCTGAAGTTCCTCTTGCTTTTGAAATTAAACTTAACCTTGATTGGCAATATTGAAAATTACTTTCGCGTATTTTCTTGCTCCGGCGAATATTCTATGCGCTCTTTAAGCTATCCAGTCGTAAAACCCTATCTCTTTGGTTTGGTGGATAAAAATTGTATCCGATTCGAAATCAGGGTAAATGAAACGTTGAATTTTTTCACCCACCTCCTTGAAGGATGAGTAGCCCAGTTCATAGAGAAAGATGAATATTTCTGTGACTACGTCACTACCTTGTATGTTTGAAGCATTGCGCTGGGTCTCGCAATAAATATTAGGAAGGTTTCTTGCTATAAGTCCGGCCCCGCCCCGGAAAAATTTATACTCTAATGTTTCGATGTCTACTTTAATGAGGTCCACTTGGTCGGGTTGAAATGAATAGATTTCTAGGTCTATCTCATCTAATTTTTTACACTCAACTTTTTCTTCCGATTCAAGCAGATGATTAGGATCTAAAAAATTAAGTTTGGAAATAGATTTTGCTAGATGTGCATTTCCTTTATTTCTGCGAGTTTCAAACAAAATTAAAGTTTCCTCTTTATCCGACAATCCTTTTTGCACAGGTATGATTCGCGAACTCAGATTATTCAACTTGATATTCATACATAACCTTGAGTGAAAGACACTAGAGGGCTCAAAAGATAAAACTGCTCCAGTACAGAACTGCGCCATGACTATTGAATAAGTCCCAACATTTGCTCCGACGTCTATACAAAATTTTGAATCTCGAGACAGCCGGGCAATAGATCTATAACTTATATCAGCGGGTTTTTTACCGCATTCACCTCTATCGGAAAATTAGTTCTTGCATAAATTCCAAAGTGGGTCTGGGCGACGGTACCTTTAAATTCGATTTTTCTTTTTATTCGATCCGCATAACCTATCTTGGCCAGATAAACCAAAGTGGAACGAGGAAGTAAAAACAAAAATACCTTAATGCTTTCTCTGAATAAGGCAATCCAAAATTTATAGAAATAAATAATAGGCTCGCTATTTATAAAATATTTTTTAATTCTCACTAAGCAAGCGTAATATTCGGACATCTCTAGCGCAAGGGTTTTCTAAAGAAGTGGTCGAGAGAGCCAAATCTTATTATAAGGATTAAGTGCATACTTAAGGCGTGTAAGGAACTTTCATATTGGCTTCTAACATCATTGCTGCAAATACCTGCTGGTAGAATTACATTAATTTGTATTTGAAAACTAGATCACCAATGCCATGCAAATTGGCATGGCTTGTGCTAAATGTTGCCTTGAAAAAGGCCTGAAGAAGTAGCATAGGGCGATGGCAAGCATAGAAAGCATCAAATTTGTGACCTGTATTTATGACATTGGGAGAGGCGCCGAAGATGGACGCTCCCTTGATCAATATATTAAATGGCTAAGTAAAACTTTAATTATTTTTCCCGAAACTTATGTTTTCTATGAAGATGATGATATCCGATTATCAGCGGGTGAAGGTGGAATATGGATTAAGCTCCCATTCAAAAAATTTGAATTGGCAGATCAAATTGTAGAAATCGAAGAAATTTGTAAGAAGATGTCAAAAATTTCTGATGATTTAACTTTTAGACTCCCCAGTTATGCAATTTTACAGTTTCAAAAATTCAATTTGTTGCATCGCGTGTCGAACCTAGATCGTGAGTCTACAGGATTATTTTGGATTGATGCGGGTATTTCACGTTTCATTTCAGAAGATTTATCTCTAGGAAATCTTGAATCACTCAGAAAGGGTATTAGTGCGAATCAATTATTTGACAAGAGTGTTTTTGAAGTTGATTTCAAAAGTAATGTAACATTTGCAGGTAGGTTAAAAAGAGCGAAGATAGGAACTTGCCGGAGAATTTTTTCAGGAACAGCGTTTTATTTAGTTAGAGATGACATACCACAGTATGCGCGACTTATTGCAGAGCTCGCAAAAGAATGGATAAGGGATCAAAAGTGGGATAACGAACAGGTTGCACTAAGCAACCTTTTTGCTTCAAAAGCAATAACTCCAAAGATTCTGCCCCAAAAAAATACTACTGGCACCACGGCACGCTTTTTTCTCGGTTTGGAAAAGTCTAGACCTATTGCGATAAATTCATTTATATACAAAGTGCTCCAACGATAAAGAGCCAACTTTTTTAAAGAATTAAAAGTTTTAGTTTCATCTTGAACAATAATAGTAAATTAATATCAATGGGTATTTGCAGTGGTGATTTCAGACAATTCGCGTCCTACTCTTAGAATTCGAACTCCGTTACCTGCATTTTCGACATATCCCCAGGGGTCGATGACTAGGGACCCTAATGGAAGTTTCATATCCCGAAACTCTTTGTGCCGAACTCCCACAAAAAAAACATGAGGCGTATTTGGCATGATTGAATCTTTTTCTACCCAAGTATCATAAATTTTAGGATTAAGTTGTTTTTCAATTAAATAATACTCTAATAAGCGGGCCGGAGAGCCAATGTCAAGTGGGGAATTAGCTTTATAAGCTACTCCCAAAATGCAAACCGGTAGTTTCTCTAATTCTGCATAATACTTAATCACGTCAGCAAATTTGCTTGTCTGAGAATCTCGTGCGCGCGCTAAGAATTCAAATAAGTCTGAGCTTAAATTTAATTCTTGAGCTAGCCATGACATTGCTATTTGATCTCGAGGATGGCATCCGCCGCCATCCCCCATTCCACTTGTCATATATGCCCCAGACATAATTCGACTTGTTGCGGCAGACAAAGCGGAAGTAACTTCGTCAGGATCACCGCCTAATTTCTCTGTAATTTCACTGATTATATTGGCGAAGACTATTTTAAATCCAATAAACGTATTGTAGGCAACTTTAGTTAACTCCGCAGATTCAATTTGCATAACAACTTTGTTTGCATCTATAAAATGATAAAAATTGCTTAATGTTTGCCCATCTTTTTCGCTATCTGCACCAATTAAAATGAACTCTGGATTAAGAAAATCCCAAACAGTAGTTCCCATAGCTATGAAATAAGGATTGTAAGCAAATCTTATCTTCTTTTTTCCACTTGAAAGAATTGGCATGATTTCATTGCGCATAGTGCCCGGTAAAACTGTGCTAATTACAACAATTAGCGGATCCGCATTTTCATTATTTTTCATAGAAGTTTCAATCGCTTCTGCCACTTGTTTTAAATGCGAATAATCAAAGTTTTTTCGTTCTGCAGGCATCGGCGTCCTACCTTCAAAGTTTCTATCGTGTGGAGTTTGCACTGCGATAAAAATGATGTCACAGTCAGAAACTATTTTGTCAATGGAGTCACAAACTTCAATCTTTGTTGTTGATAATAAGTCGTTCACTCCTTCTTCCCAATATGAAACCTTTCTATCTTTGATTTTCTCCACAATTTCAGCTGAGATATCAAAGCCATAAAATTTATGGTCTGTATATTTTTCCATTGCCAAAACGCAAGGTAAACCAAGTTTTCCTAAGCCAATCATGCCAATATTCAAAATGCCTCCTATAAATAATGACTTAGAATACATCTTGTGTCACTTATTTCGCGCGCAGGCACGAATAAAATGGACTATTAGACATATTTGGGAATCTTTGAATAGCATACGGATATGTCTGATTTATACACCTATCCAAATTTGACAGCATTAATGATCTTTCACCACGAGTGGAATGCAATAGAGGTTTGTTTGAAAAGCTTTAAAAAGTTTTATCCCGATGGCCAAATTATTCTTGCCCGGGATACTTTAATTCCTTTCTTACCCCCGGAGTTGAAGTATCTAGATCCAGAATTACTGGATCAAAATGATGCGATGAACAAGATCGCTGAATTAAGTTTTGACTCGCGACCATATCAAGACTTATCAATAAGTGAAAGATTGGAAGCTGTTTCAAAACAGGTAAGCAGGGTCAAAGAAGCGGCCTTAAAATCTCAAAATGAACACGTACTGTTCTTGGAGTATGACGCTTTAGTTCGGGGCAAGGTAAAAGTCTTTGATGGAATTGACCTTGAAACTTTGAGCGTAAATTTATACCCTGCTAATTTGGTTAAACAAATTGAAATTATTTCTGAAAGAAAAATGAATTTTTTTGGGTGGGGGTTTGTAGTTGGCGTTGCAAGCAAAGTGAGTCTTTTAAATGCTGCGAATTGGTTTGAAAATAATTTGGAAGTCATGAAAAACCTAATAGAGCTTTTCCCAGATTTGATTGTTTTAGACTTCTTAATGCCAATATTAGTTCATTTATCCGGAGGAAATGTGGCAGATAACCAATTGACCTCGGAGTGCTCCCGTGATCGGTTTTGGCGCTGGCGCAAAACCCCTCTTTTGCACCAATATCGTGGGTCAAAAGTTTCTCAAAGATATCATCGTAAATTTATGTAAACATCCGAATGGGACCATTAACATTGATGAGTTGAGAATTTGTAAATCCGTGGATTGAAATAGCAGAATTGAGAATTTTTTGAAAAAGGCTAGCTTGGAAAGATTTTATAAGATGCGCTCAAAATTGAGATCAAAACGTTTCGTGGGAAATTTTTTGGGGCCTTGGGAAATTTGGAACGGTTTAGCCTCAATAAATATAGATTAATTAAGTTGCCTAAATATTTGATTTTTGATTTATTTCCTAATTTTGCCCCAAATAGCGCGGCATCTCCCATTCAGAGGACTCTACTCACTATCAAAGCCATATACTTGCAATCCATTTTCTAGAGCAACTGCCGCAATAGCGGTTCCTACTTTGCCCAGGCCAAAAACTGAAATAGAATTTCTATTATCAAAACCTTTTTTTCCCTGAAAACAACAGCAACTTTTTGGATAGGTTTGAAAAATTCATGCTATTTTCTTGCAGTTATTAGAAGGTGCCACCCAAAATTCTCTTTCAATGCCTTAAATTGTGGTTCAGGCATGCATTCAAACCAAGGCTCTTTCTCGTATATGTATTTCTTATACTTTTCTACGTTATAAGTAAAAATGTGATCTTGCGAAATTTTTATAATCTCTAAGCCTGCTGATTCCATCATTTTGGAGGCTTCTTCTTGAGAATAAGTGAATGCGACTGGACAATTATTTTGCGCTTCGTATTGGTCTATACCTGCCTTAATCATGGCATATTTATACGAATTGCTTGCGTACAACATAATTCTGAACTCAGTTCCCGGTTTACATTGATTTGCGATATTCAGCAGCGCTGAAAGAGGGTTAACTGTATGGTGCAAAACTCCAAAACTATAAACTAAATCTGGAGAAGGGATATTTGCGACTGCTATATTAAAATCTTCAATCGAAGAGGCGATAAATGTTCCTTGCAATCCAAATAGCGAAAATCTATTTTCAGCAATTTCAAGGGACTTAGAGCTTAATTCGATTCCTGAATAAATTGCACCTGATTCGCTAAACAAAGCGGCATCTGTTCCAATCCCACACCCAAGTTCCAAAACATTCTTTCCTGCCCAATCTGCTGGTGACATAAATTCTTTGATATGTGGCTCAACGAAAAATCTTCTCTCCGATACTTCCAAGTAGTATTCTTTGGTCCCGATTGTATTTGCGGAATGCCGAATATTGCAGGGCCGGGTATCCCAGTATTCTTCAACATCAGAAAGGGTCGCGCTAATTTCTATTGGCTTGGAAGTCATAGCCTGATTATACCTTTAGGTCTTCTAAATACTTTAGTGTTTTTCGTTATTTACTCAATTTCCAATGCTCTCAATTAATGACAAAGTCGTGCGAATAAAAATACTTTTTGATTGAAGAGATTATGCTGGATGGGAATTTAAATTGAAATATTCCTAAACCTTCTCAGCAGGAACAGCGATTGGCTTCGGCCACGCCTTGGAGAGCTTCTTCTAAATGTTCGCCGTGGTGGGCCCCGTCGGGATCGAACCGACGACCCACGGATTAAAAGTCCGTTGCTCTACCGACTGAGCTAGAGGCCCTTGCAACCAGAGCCTGAAAGGCTTATTTGGCGCTTGCGAAGTGTAACGGTTAAATCCCGGCGCTCTAAACCTGGGCTTGGGAAGTTGAAACCCTAGGATTCACGGGTGAACAGAGAAGAGCTAGAGGGCGCGATTCGCCAGGTGCCAGATTTTCCGAAGCCCGGGATTCTGTTCTTCGACATTTTGCCATTACTTAAGGACCCAAAACATTTTGCAACTTTGATTAAAGAACTTTCTGCTTTTGCAAATGCAATTGATGTTGTTGTTGGAATTGAAGCACGTGGATTGATTCTTGGATCTGCGGTTGCGCAGTATTTGGGTAAAGGATTTGTTCCGCTTCGCAAGAAGGGGAAGTTGCCGGGTGCAACTTTGGAAGAGAGTTATGGCTTGGAATATGGGAAAGATACTTTGGAGATTCAAGAAGGTGTTTTAAATCGGGGTGATCGGGTTTTATTGATTGATGATGTTTTGGCTACTGGTGGGACTTTGGTTGCTGGTGTGAAGTTGATACATCAATGTGGGGCCGTGGTTGAAAGTGCTGTGGTGGCTTTAGAGATTGAAGGATTGCCGGGAAGAAGTTCT